>QWCN01000037.1_pt1 | contig 244499 bp, 183 predicted proteins | sample 1972711 | NCBI WGS metagenome assembly QWCN01 (sample SAMN09866707, study PRJNA288562) | Human gut metagenome isolate term1_stool, whole genome shotgun sequencing... | isolation source: gut | host: Homo sapiens | place: USA: California | reverse complement strand
CTTTTCCCCTTTATTGAATCCCTGATGGTGTTTCTCCCTTGTTTTCTCGTGTTGAGGCCGGGCGTTGAACGTTTTGGCGTTGGCGCAACATTGAGGGTATATGAGGAAAGTCGTTGGGAAGGGCAACAAGAGAGGCACCCGATTCGAGGGATCGGGTGCCTCTCTTATTGGAGGAAAGTTTTTCTTCCTTATTTCCGGGTTCCGCCCATGCAGGGAACACGGTGGAGCCTTCCTTTCCATGTTTTTTATAGTCTTCGGTGGTTGCTTCTATCCGTTTGGAGACCCCCGTTTTGTGTTGGTGTGCGAAGAACGGGGATGGTGCGGATACGGAAGATACCTCCCGGAAAACATGGATGGGAGTTTTATTTCAGCAACCCGATTTCGCGGTAGTACTTTTCAGCGCCGGGATGGAGCGGGATTCCGGAAAGATCGCTGACGGCCATTTCCTTGTCGACGGTTTTCATGACGGCATGGGCCTTGCCGAGAGAATCAAGGTTTTCCCAGAAGGTTTTGGCAAGATCATACACCACATCGTCGGGCATGGAAGCATCGGTGAGGAGAAGCATCTTGACGGCCGTGGTCTGGACGGGTTCGGCCTGTCCGTCATAGGTTCCCGCCGGAATGGTGAACTTGGAATACCACGGATACTTCGCCTGTACCTTGGCAATCAGCTCGTCGTCCATGCCCACGAGCTTGCCGTTGGCGGTGGAGCACATTTCCGTGACGGCGGCGGTGGGCATCCCGGCCATGATCCATACGCCGTCAAGCTGCTTGTTGCGCATCAGGTCGATGGATTCGGTGAAGCCCACGAAATGAGCCTTGATGTCGTCGGGATACTTGAGCCCCGTTTCGGTGAAGTGGATGCGGGATTCCACTTCGGTCGTACCGCCCGCCGCGCCCGGCGCGAAACTTTTGCCCTTGAAGTCCGCCAGCGAAGCTACGCCGCTGTCGGCACGGGCCACGACCTGATTCGGGTTGTAGTACAGGCCCGCCAATACGCGGACGTCCTTGTAGGCGCGGTCCTTGAACCCGCGTTCGCCGTTGAGCGCCTCATAGGTAATGCTCGACACGGCGAACGAAACCTGTGCGTTCCCGGCTTTGAGCAGGTTGAGGTTCTGAATGCCGCCGTTGGAGGCCTGCACCCGAGCGTTTACATAACCAAGCTTGGTATTCCACAAATTGGCGATGCCCGCGCCGAGGGGATACAACGCCCCGGTCGTCGCCGCCGTGGGAAAGCTTATATTCACTTTCTTGCGCTCCGCAGCTTGAAGGGGCGAGGCCAATACGCACGCGCACGCCGCAGCAGCCAAAAACATGGACCATTTTTTCATGACGTTCTCCTCGTTTTGCATGTTGCATTTGTTATCGGAATACCCGTAGCTCCGGCTCCTCTAGGCACTGAAGACTTCGCGCCAACCGGATCTTTCCATCCTTTTTCCATCCCCGCCGACACCTTCATCTACAGGCTTTCCATTCCGGCTTTTCCATGAGGTGACAGGGATTCCCTCCGTGCCGCCTCCCCACCAGTGGAAAGTCTTTGGGGAGGATGGGGGTGGTTTGGAGGGGGAAGGAGGCCCTTTCTGAAGAAAGGGCCTCCTTCCCCCTCCAATTCCCAATAATTCCTACACATTCCCTCTCACCTTCCAACTCCACACACCTGCCACGGCGCACAGGGCGAGCGCTGCAAGGTCAGTCTTGAGGCCGGGATCGATGGCGAGAAAGGCCGCCACAAGCAGCAGGGCGCGCATGACGTAATTACAGGGCCCGAACAGCCAGCCCTGCAACCCGGCGGCCAGCGCGCTCACCCCGAGACAGGCTGTGGCGAACGCCCACAGCGTCGCCAGAGCCGGATTGGCCGAGATGTACAGCAGGAGTGGGTTGTTCAGGAAAAAGAAGGGCAGGATGAATCCGGTCAGGCCGAGCTTTACCGCAATGAGGGACGTGCGGGTCTGATCCGAATGCGCAATGCCCGCCGCCACATAGGACGACATGGCGACCGGCGGCGTGATGTTGGAGAGGCAGGCGTAGAACAGGCAGAACATGTGCGCCGCCATCGGCATCACGCCCACGCCCGTGAGCACCGGGACCGCCACGGCCGCCACGATGACATAGGCCGCCACGCCGGGCACGCCCATGCCGAGGATGGTGCTCATGATCATGACGAACAGGCCGCCGAGGTAGAGCTGGCCTTCACCCACGTACTTGAGCACCTCGTACCCGAAGGTCAGGCCGAGTCCGGTGAGGGATACCGTGCCGATGATGATGCCGATGATCACACAGGCCGCACCCACGCCCACCGCGCCGCGCGCGCCTTCGTCGAGCGCTTGGATCACCACGCGGGGAGTCATGCGGTACCGATCGGAACACCACGCGGAAGCGAGCACGCACAGAGCCGTGAGGATCGCCGCGCCAAGGCTGAGGAGCCCAGAGAGGGCCAGACCTCCGAGGACGGCAAGCAGCAGGACGAAGGCAAAGGTGCGGGCTGTTTTCGTCCGCAGCAATCCGATGAGGAAAGGCAGCCATGTAGCCCCGACGGTGGCGAAGATGGAAGCCGCCGCCGCGAACAGGGGGGTGTAGCCGTCGAACATCAGCCAGAGCAGCACGATCAGCGGGATGAACAGATGCCCGCGTTCGCGCAGGACTTTGCCCGCCGCCGGGATGTGCTCGGGGGAAAGCCCCTTGAGGCCGAGCTTGCGGGCCTCGAAGTGCACCGCCATGAGCAGCGTGAGATAATACAGGAACGCCGGGATCGCCGCCGCGAGCATGACCTTGGTATACGGGACGCCGAGGAATTCGGCCATGATGAAGCCCACCGCGCCCATGATGGGCGGTGCGAACTGTCCCCCGGTGGAGGCGACTGCCTCGACTGCGGCGGCGAATTCGGGCTTGTACCCGGTCTTTTTCATGAGCGGGATGGTGATCGCCCCCGTAGTGGCGACGTTGGCGAGGGCGCTGCCGTTGATCATGCCCATGAGCGCGCTGGCGACCACGGAAACCTTGGCGGGCCCGCCAGCCGTGCGGCCCACGAGGGTCAGCGCGAGATCATTGATGAAATCGCTGAACCCGCTGTATTTCAGGAAAGCCCCGAAGAGCACGAACAGAAAAATATAGGTGGCGGACACGCCGACGCCCACGCCGAGGAGCCCTTGGCTGCCCCAGAACATGTGCTCGACGACGCGATCCCATGAAAACCCGGTATGCCCGAACGCGCCGGGAATCCATTCCCCGGCGAAGTTGTAGAGGAAAAACACGCCCGCCAGCGCCGCGAGGCTGCCGACCACGCGCCGGGCCATTTCGAAGCAGATGATCACGCCGACGGAGGCCACGAAGTAGTCGACGGGCAGGAAATAGCCGCCGCGCAAGGTGATTTCCGTATAATTGATGATGAGATAGCCAAACGAGAACAGCCCAGCAGCAATACACAGGGCATCGAACAGGGTGGGGCGGGTACGGCTGCGGCGCTCGCCCTTCCACGCCGGATACATGAGGAAGGAGAGCATCAGCAGGAAAATGATGTGCCACGAGCGCAGTGTCATGGCGTCGAAGGCCGAAAACGTGGACGCGTACATCTGGAACAGCGAGAAGATCACCGCCAGTGCGGAGATGGCCGCCGCCCACGGGCCTTTACCGTAATGCCGGAAGCGTGATTCGCTTTCTTTTTCCTCTACCAGCGCTTGCGCCGCGGCCTGCTCCACGGCGCGCACGTGCGCCGCGTTGGCGGCCTGTTCCTTTGCATCGTTGCCGTTCATGTTCCCCCTCGTCTGTGCTGTGCCCCGGTGACTGGCCGGGGCGTTCACCCTGTTATACGATCCCGCGAATCCGTTTTCCGGTCTTGTGCCGTCCTGGGGAGGGTGTTCCTCCGGCCACATTGCCGTTTAGCGCTCTCCGGTACGTTCCGCCATTTTCGCCTAAGCCATTTCCCTTTGGGAAGGGAGGCGGGCATTTTCCGTTCTTGTAATAAAAAAGCCGCGGACTGTTCGCCCGCGGCCTCCACTTCTGCGCTTGATCCATACCGTCAGGCGCGGAGCGAGCCGCTTTTCCGCATAAAGTAATAGAAACCGAAATGCCCTTCGGCATCGGCGGAAAAGAGGGTGCGCAGCGTGGCGGAAATGCTCATGAATAGCTCCTGTATCTCCGCGTTAGATACGCGCGAGCTGTTTGGGTTGTCAATCAATTTTTCGGAGGTGAAGGGTTCACGCCGGAAGACGGGCAGGTATGTTTCACAAAAATGTAAGCATACCCGGTGGCCGGGGCGTCAGGCTTGGGTCTGGAACCCGGCAAGGTGGGTTTGGAGTTTTTCCAGCAGCCCGTGGAAGCCTTCCATGCCGTAACGGTCGTGAAGGGGCGGATGGAGGTGCACGGCTTTTTCAAGCAGGTTTCGGCAGGCGTCAGCAATGGCGTGCGGATCAAGGGTGGCGGTGCAGCGCCGGAAGGCCGCGTATGCCTCCGGCGGGAGATCCGTTTCGGCCTCCTTGAATGGGGTCACCGAGTAACGCGCCTCGCCGCTGGCGGAATGCTTTCCGAATTGGGGCGAAAAAAGACGCCGGAGAAATTCCTCCAGCGTCTTTCTGATATTATGCGTCCTGCTTACTTGTTGGCGAGACGCGTGTAGTTGCTGCGGCGGGCTTTAGCATCTGCTTCGGCCTTTTCGTACAGCATCTCCGCACGTTCGGGGAACTGGCGCCTGAGGGAGGAATAGCGCACTTCGGACAGCAGGAATTCCTTGAAGTCGTTGGAAGGCTCCTTGGAATCAAGCACGAACGGATTCTCGCCCTGTCCGATACGGCGGGGATCATAATGGTACAGCGACCAGTAGCCGGCTTCCACAGCACGCTTGGCCTGCATCTGGCTGTTGCCGAGGCCGCCCTTGATGCCGTGGTTCAGGCATGGGGAGTAGGCGATGATGAGGGAAGGGCCGGGATAGGCTTCCGCTTCGGAGATGGCCTTGAGGGTCTGTTCCTGACTGGCGCCCATGGCGATCTGCGCCACGTACACGTTGCCGTAGCTCATGGCCATGAGGCCCAGATCCTTCTTGCGGTTCATCTTGCCGTTGGCGGCGAACTGCGCCACCGCACCGGTAGGCGTGGCCTTGGAAGACTGGCCGCCGGTGTTGGAATAGACCTCGGTGTCGAAGACGAGGACGTTGATGTCCTCGCCGCTGGCCAGCACGTGGTCGAGCCCGCCGTAGCCGATATCGTAGGCCCAGCCGTCGCCGCCGAAGATCCAGTGCGAACGCTTGACGAAGAAGTCGCTCTTCTCGCGGAGGGCCTTGAGTTCGGCGTCGTCTTTTTCCGCCAGAGCTTCGTCGAGGGCGGCGGTGAGGGCGGCGGCCCTTTCGCGGGTGCCTTCGCCGAGGTCCTTGTCTCTCAGCCATCTTTCCATAGCGGAACGGAGAGCGGCGCTGATGTCCCCGCCTTCCAGTAGAGCCTTCATCTTCAGGGCAAGGGTGGCCCGGATCTGCGCTACGCCGAGGAACATGCCGAAGCCGTATTCGGCGTTGTCTTCAAAGAGCGAGAAGCCCCACGCCGGGCCGTGGCCGTTCTCGTCGGTGGTGTAGGACACGGAGGGGGCACCGGCTGCCCACACCGTGGAACAGCCGGCGGAGTTGGAGAGCATCATGCGGTCGCCGAAGAGTTGGGTGACGAGCTTGGCATAGGGCGTTTCGCCGCAGCCGGCGCAGGCTCCGGAGAATTCGTTGAGCGGGCGCAGATACTGGCTGTTGGCTACGTTGAGCTTCCCCTGAGCTGGCTTCTTGTAGGTGATGTTCTTTTCGGCGTAGTCCCACTTCCGGGCGCCCTCGGGCATCACGTTCTCCAGTTTGGTCATGGTCAGGGCCTTTTCCTTGGCCGGACACTGGCCCACGCACACTCCGCAGCCGGTGCAGTCAAGGACGGAAATGGCCATGTGGAACTCAAAGCCTTTCTGGATACGGCAGGGACGATGCTCGATGGAAGCTGGCGCGGCGACGGCTTCTTCGGCACTGAGCAGACGCGGACGGATGGCGGCATGAGGGCAGGCGAAGGCACACTTGTTGCATTGGATGCACTTTTCGGCATCCCATACGGGTACCATGATGGCGGCACCGCGCTTTTCAAAGGCCGTGATGCCCACAGGCCACGTGCCGTCTTCATAACCGAGGAAGGCGCTCACGGGCAGCTCGTCGCCTTCCTGACGGTTCATCACGTCCACGATGTTGCGGACGAAGTCGGGGCGTTCGTCGCAGGCGGCGGGGGCGTCTTCCGCGGCGTCGGCCCATGCGGCGGGCACGGCCACTTCGTGCAGCATGGCGATGCCCTGACGCACGGCTTCCTGGTTCATGTCGACGACGCTATGGCCCTTCCTGCCGTAGGTCTTGACGATGGCTTCGTTCAGGTAGGCGACGGCGTCATCGAGAGGGATGATGCCGGCCAGCTTGAAGAAGGCGGCCTGCATGAGCATGTTGATGCGTCCGCCGAGGCCGAGGTTCATGGCGATATCCACGGCGTTGAGCGTGTAGAAGCGGATCTTCTTGCGGGCGATGGTGCGGCGCAGGGAAGCGGGCAGATGCTTTTCCAGATCCCCGTCCTTCCACATGCAGTTCAGCAGGAAGACGCCGCCTTCCTTGATGCCCCGCAGAAGGTCGTACTTGTCCACATAGGACTGGTTGTGGCAGGCGATGAAGTCGGCATAGTCGATAAGATAGGAAGAGCGGATGGGCTGGCTGCCGAAACGCAGGTGCGATATGGTGACGCCGCCGGACTTGCGGGAGTCGTAGGCGAAATAGGCCTGAGAATACATGTCGGTATGGTCGCCGATGATCTTCACGGCCAGCTTGTTCGCACCAACGGTACCGTCGGAACCGAAACCCCAGAACTTGCAGGCGGTCTGGCCTTCGGCCACCACGTGGAAGCCTTTCACTTCGAGGGATGTGTGGGTCACGTCGTCGATGATGCCCACGGTGAAGTTGTCGCGGGGCTGTCCGGCGGCCAGATTATCGAAGACAGCAAGGACCTGGGCGGGAGTGAAGTCCTTGGAGGCGAGTCCGTAACGGCCGGCATATATCGCGGGGGCATCGGTTTTGGAGGCATAGGCGTTGCGCACGTCGAGGCACAGGGGGTCGCAGGCGCCGGGCTCCTTGGTGCGGTCGAGCACGGCGATGCGCTTTACGGAGGCGGGGACGGCTTCCAGCAGCTTTTCCGGCAGGAAGGGGCGGTACAGGCGCACGTTGACCATACCGACCTTCTCGCCGCGGCGCATGAGCTCGTCGATGGTTTCTTCCACCACGGAGGCACCGGAACCCATGACGATGATGAGGCGTTCCGCTTCGGGATGGCCGTAATAGTTGAAGAAGTCGTAGCCCTTGCCGGTGATGGCGTTGATTTTGTCCATGTACTTCCGGACGATGGCGGGCAGGGCGTCCACGAAGGGGTTCACCGCTTCACGCAGCTGGAAGAACACGTCGGGGTTGTGGGTCATGCCGCGCAGCTGAGGATGGTCGGGGTTCAGGGCGCGGTGGCGGAAAGCTTCCACGGCTTCCCAGTCGAGCATGTCGGCAAGTTCTTCCTGCTCAAGGAGCTCGATCTTCTGGATTTCGTGGGAGGTACGGAACCCGTCGAAGAAGTGGATGAAGGGCAGGCGCGCCTCAATGGCGGAAAGGTGGGCCACGGCGCCGAGGTTCATGACGTCCTGCACGGAGCTGGAGGCCAGCATGGCGAAGCCGGTCTGGCGGGTGGCCATCACGTCCTGATGGTCGCCGAAGATGCTCAGGGAGTTGGAGGCGAGGGAGCGCGCGCTCACATGGAAGACTGCGGGCAGGAGTTCACCGGCTATCTTGTACATGTTGGGGATCATCAGCAGGAGCCCCTGCGAGGCCGTGTAGGTGGTGGTGAGGGCGCCGCCTTGCAGGGAGCCGTGCAGAGCTCCTGCCGCGCCGCCTTCGGACTGCATCTCGACCACGCGCACAGGGGCTCCGAAAAGGTTTTTCTTGCCCTGAGCCGCCCACGCATCTGTGAGTTCCGCCATGGGAGAAGAGGGGGTGATGGGAAAAATGGCAGCAACTTCCGTGAAAGGATAGGAGATATAGGCGGCAGCGGTGTTGCCGTCCATAGTCTGTGTCCTGCGGTTACTCATGAAAAAGCCTCCCAATCTGAAGAAATAATACAGACTGAATGCGAATAACATGCCAAAACCGCAATTTTGAGGACGTGCCCCGTCTTATTTCTTCTCTTGTGCGGCGATCTCCTTCAGCCTTCTCCATAACGTGGCGGGGGAGATGCCCAGACGCCGGGCTGTTTCCGCCTTGTTGCCCTGTGTTTCCTCCAGTACCTGAAGGATGGTGCTGTTTATCTGGGCACGAAGCATACTCTGCTTGGTTCGTCTGTTCGCATCGGCAGGTGCGGAAGGCGACGGGGGCACGGTCACGGCCTTCTTGTAGCTGTTCCCGGACGGTGCCTCGTTCATCAGGAGCACGCGCGAAATGTCGCTTTCCCGTATTTCCCTGCCCTTTGCGATCACCACCAGCCTTTCTATGACGTTGCGCAATTCCCTGATATTGCCAGGGAAATGATAGCGCTTTAGCACGGCCAGAGCCTCGGGGCTGATCAGGGGCCGGGGGAGAGAGAGCGACTGGGGTAGCCAGCTGAGGAAGCTGTCGACGAGTTCCTCGATATCCTCCGGGTGTTTCCGCAAGGGAGGGAGGTTGAGCCGGAGCACGTTCAGGCGGTAGAAAAGGTCTTCCCTGAACTTGCCGCATCGCACCAATTCCGCAAGATCCTTGTTCGTAGCGCACACGATGCGCACGTTGATGGGGATATAGCGTTCCTGACCGATGCGCATGACGATTTTTTCCTCGAGCACGCGCAGAAGCTTGGCCTGCACCGAGGTGGGGATCTCGCCGATTTCGTCGAGGAAGAGGGTGCCGTTGTGCGCCATTTCGAAAAGGCCCACTTTGCCGCCTTTTTTCGCGCCGGTGAAGGCGCCTTCGGCATAGCCGAAAAGCTCGCTTTCCAGAAGGGATTCAGGCAGGGCCGTACAGTTGATGCCCACGAAGGGGCCGTTCCTGAACGGGCTTGCCATATGTATGCCCTGCGCGAAGATCTCCTTGCCGGTTCCGGATTCCCCGTAGATGAAGATGGAAGAAGGGCTGTTGGCGTAAAGCTCCGCGTGTTCCACAAGGCTGCGCATCTCCGCGGAATGCCCTACCACGTCCTTGAGGGTATAGCGCGCCACATGCCCCTTGGCGTGCAGTTCCCGGCGCATCTTGTGTTCGAGGCTCTGGATATGGCTGGCATCCTGGATGATCACGCTGGCTCCGCAGTAGATATCGTTGCTGTAGGCGGGGATGATATTGCAGAGATACTGCTTTTTTTCGTACTTCTTGCTTTCTCCCGACCACGTGAGCTGCTGCTGCACCGCCTCAATGATGCCCGTATCCTGCAAAAAGGTGCGGATGCTTTTCATGGTGGATTCGCCGTTGGCGAACATTTTTTGGGCAGGCAGATTGTATTCCAGTACCTTGCCCTGTTCGTTCAGCGAGATGGCGCCGTCTTTCAGGGCGTTGAGCATGGTACGCACGCGGGCGTCCTTGGAGCGTTCGCTGATGATGGCGTTGAGTATGCGGTCGGCTTCGTTCAGCACCTGCATCACGCCGTCCGCGGAAACCGTATGCAGTACGCCATGCAGTCCCAGTTTCTGTGCCCACTGCACAGCGTGACCGCCGCCAACGAGCACCTTCATCCCCTTGTCCCTCATCTCGTAACAGCCTTTTTCGATATCGTCGGGGTTGTTGACCTGATGGACGGTGAGGCTCACCCCGAGGTGTGGGGCCACCGTGACCATCTTGGCGATATGGGAAGGAAAGGAAACCACGCCGATGTTCGTGTCGTACTGCTTCGCTTTGGTAAGAAATTCAATGGCATCACAGCATGTTATGGGTGTCTGTAGCGTGGGTACGAGGGGAAAAGCCTTTTTTATCGTGCTCCACACGCTGCCGCGGCTGACGATGACGGCGGCACCTTCCTCGATGACCCGCTTCGTGGCTACTATGCATTTGCTGGATTCCGTAGTGATGATTCGGACAGGCGAGGATATGGAGTGCTGGCAGAGCTCTATCTGCTCTGCCGCACTGTTGTCGGAAACGATGGCACAGATGAAGGGATGCTTAGGCATAGGGGGCACTCGGCAGGGATGAGGGAGCAGTTGGTGAATGGATGCAGGATACCTGAACACGCTAACTTTTCAACTGCCTAAGCAGAAACGACAAAGGAGGAGAAGCTCCCTAACGGAGCTTCTCCTCGCCGGATAGCTTTTATATGGTTTAGTAGTTCTTACCAGCGGCCTTGTAGCCGTCGAGAACCTGCTGGATGAGGGACGGGGGAACCTGCTTATCGAAGTCCTTCCAGATGGCCTTGCCGGCGTTCATGAATTCAGCGCGTGCTTCGGGGGAGAACTCGATTACGTCCACGCCCTGAGCGCGCAGCTTTTCGATGAGCTTCTGTTCTCCGGTGTGGATGGCACTACGCTGGATCTTCTGGACTTCAGCGAATGTTTCTTCAAAAATCTTACGGTCTTCAGGAGACAGGGAGTCCATGAACTTGGCGGAAGCCATGAACAGATGGGGGGTATAGAAGTGGCCGGAGAGCACGAGATGGGGGGCGACTTCGTGCAGGTTGGCGGAAACGGCGGAGTGGATGTCAACGTCCACGCCGGCCACGGTGCCCTGCTGGAGAGCGGTGAAGGTTTCGCTCCATGCCATGGGGGTGGGGTTCATGCCGAAGGCCTTGGTCATACTGATATGAACCTTGGAAGCGGTGGCGCGGATCTTCATGGACTTGGCTTCAGCCATGGTGTGGAATGGCTTGTTCATCCAGTAGAAACGGGTGCCGAGGGCGATCCAGCCCATGCCCTTGATGCCGATCTTCTCGAGGGAACGGCTCAGTTCCTTCCCAACCTTGCCGTCGAGCAGAATATTGACGGCGTCGTAGTCGGGCATGAGGTAGGGAAGATCGAAGATCATCAGTTTGGGATCGTAGATGGACAGGTTGGAAGGAGATTCCTGAGCGAACTGCAACATGCCGAACTGCAGGCCCTGTACCACGGCTTCAAAGTTGCCGAAGGAGTAGTTGTCGAACACGTCGATACGGAAGCGGCCATTGGTCTTTTCTTCAATGGCCTTTTTGAACTGGCCGCGGATGAGGTCGGTGGTGGGGTGGCCCGTGGGCTGGGTGAGGGCGATCTTCACCACGGTGGGAGCAGCCTGTGCGTGGGCGGCAGGGAGCAGAAGGCTCAGAGCGGCGACGGAGCAGAGCATGGCCTTGAACAGTTTCATAGAGATCCTCCAGACAGTTTGTGAGAATGGTTTCCCAACGTTAAGGACTTAGATGAGACAGAGCGAGAGCTGCGGGACAAAAGCGATGATGAACAGCATGACCACGAGTGTGAGAATGTAGGGGATGCTCGCGATGCTGAGGCGTTCGATGCTGATCTTGGCGATGGAAGCACCCACGAAGAGCGTCATGCCCACAGGGGGAGTCTGCCCCCCTACGGCGAAGCTGGTGAGCATGATGATGCCGAAGTGTACGGGATCCACGCCAATGGCATTGATAACGGGCAGCAGAAGCGGAGTGACGATCATGATGATGGCGGCAGCTTCGAGGAAGGTGCCCAGAATGAGCAGCACGATGAGGATGAGCGCCATGATGACGACCTTGCTCGTGGAGATGCTCATGATGGTATCGAGCACGGCGGCGGAAAGGTTGTAGTACATCATGATCTGGCCGAGTGCCGTGGCGGAGGCCACCACGAGGAAGATAGCGGCGTTGATGCGTACGGAGCTCTTGATGATCTCGAAGAACAGCTTCCTTGTCATGGAACGGGTGATGAACACTTCCACGAACAGGGCGTAGACCACGGCGATGGCGCCGGCTTCGGTGGGGGTGGTGATGCCGCCGTAGATGCCGCCAAGAACGATGACGGGCACCATGATGGCCCACTTGGCTTCGTACAGGGCCTTCAGCATTTCCGCGAATTTGGCACGGGCCACGGTTTTGCCGTACTTCCTGCGCACGCAGATGACGTAGCTCACCAGCATGAGGGCACAGCCCATGAGGATGCCGGGAACGATGGTGGCCACGAAGAGGTCGCTGATGGAAACGCCCGCGGTGGAGCCGAAAAGGATGAGCGGGATGCTGGGCGGGATCATAATGCCGAGACAGCCGGAGGTGGAGTTCACGGCTGTGGCGAACTCCTTGGGGTAGCCTTCCTTCTCCATGGCGGGGATCATGATGCCGCCTACGGCGGCCACGGTGGCGGCGGCGGAGCCGCTCAGCGCGCCGTAGAAGAGGCTGGTGAGGATGGAGATGTGGGCCATGCCCCCCTTGATGTGGCCGACCAGACAGCGGGAAACGGCCAGCAGGGAGTTGGCGATGGTGCCTTTCTGCATGATATCGCCAGCCACGATGAAGAAGGGGACGGCCAGCAGGGGGAAGGAGTCCAGCGCACTGTACATTTTCTGTGCGAGGAACACGGGGGGAAGGCCGCCCACCATCATGCCCATGAAGACGGCGGTGCCGATGGAAACGCCGATGGGTACGGTGAAGATAAGCAGGACGATGAGGGTGCCGAATGTGGTAAGAAGAACAGGATCCATATTATTTCCTTTAATTATTCTATGTTAGACGTTCTTCGCTATCTCATCGACACAGCGCAGAATGGCTTGGATACCCATGAGGCCGAAGCCTGCGGGCATGGCCATCCAGATGATCCAGGCAGGCAGCTGCATGGCGGGGGTGAGCTGTTCGCTCCAGTGGATGTTGATGACGGACTCCATGCCGGCATAGACCATGATGATGCTGAACGCGAGGCACACGATGCAGGAGAAGCACTTGACGTACTTCTTCATGCGGGGGCCGGAAAAGTTGGAAAGGATGGAAAGCTCGAGGTGGGAGTCGGTGCGCATGGCGAAACTGCATCCGAAAAGCACGCTCCAGATGACGAGGTAACGGGCCAGCTCTTCCGTCCAGGCGAGGGAGTCCTGGAGCACGTAGCGGCAGAACACCTGAATGGAGACGACGAGGATCAGGAGCAGCATGGCGAAGACGCTGACCCAGACTTCGATGGCGTTGATTGCTTTGCGGAAAGGGGAATCCGGCTTCATGGAACCTCCTGTTGGTATGCCCTCTGTCATGAGGGCTTTTTTATTCAGTCTTCCGTGTATGGGCATCCGCAGGGGCAGTCGAATACCTGATCAGGCAGGTCCTTCCAGAACCGCCACGAGGCGTATCGGGGAACCCGTGAAGCCGGCGAGCTTCAAGGGCAGAGCCGTACAGTGGAATCGTTTTCCTGCCAGAAGTTCGGAATGCACGATGCCTTCGATGATATGCACGCCATGGGAAAGAAAGGCGCAGTGGATCGGGCGCCCTTCCCCCCTGCGGTCGTCCACGGTGGGGCCGTTGACGCCCACAGCCACCGGACGGAGCCGGATGATGCGTTCCGCAGCGGCAGGGGTGATGAACGGGGAATTGAAATATTCCTGCGTATTGGAATACCAACCCGTTCCGGTGTGGAGCATGATGAAGGCGTCTTCCGGGATGGAACCGTATTGCTTCAGCTCGCGTTCCACGTCGCCCGCATCGATCTTGTGGAAGCAGGATGCGGCGGTGAAGTCGAGGAAGACGCCGGGCATGGAATACAGGGCAGAGAGATCTGCTTCATCAATGGGCTTCCCGCCGGGGACGAAATGCAGAGGCGCATCGATGTGCGTGCCCGTGTGATCGGTCATGCCGAACCACATCATCTGATAGGGGGAATCGGGACTGTGGCTGGCCACCGTGCGGAATTCCACAGGCGGATCGCAAGGGGCAGGCGATGCCGGGGTGATGGGCTGGCTGAGATCGATGATGTTCCGGGTGGTCATGGGAGCCTCCTGGCAGGATGGTGCTGCATTGATGACCGGCAAAAGCATGAAAGGATGGAAGCTCTTCAAAGCTTCCATCCTTTCATGCTAACTGCTTACCATTTGAAGGCAAAGAACTGCCGCGCGCTGTATATTTCGCCGGGACGAAGGATGGGCGACGGCATGGAGGGGATGTTGATGGCGTTGGGATAATTCTGCGGTTCGATGGCGAGGCCGGGGGCCGGGGCGAAGGGGGATTCCAGCCCACGGGAAGTATAGAACGAGGCCATATTATAGGCGTTGTACACCTGCAGTGCGCGGGCCGTGGTGTGCAGGGTGTAGGAGCGGCCCTGTTCCGGGATACTCACTTCGGCCACTTCGCGCAGGGTACCGCCTTCGCCGTCCAGAGCCATGATGGGATTGTACACAGCGCCCTGAGAGAGTTCTTCCATCAGCTTGGGGGTACGCAGGTCGAACACGGAGCCTTCCACGGGGATGAAGTTGCCGGTGGGGGTGCCTGTGTCATCTTTTTCCAGATAATATGAGGCGTTGACCTTTAGGTATTCGTTCATGATGTCACGGTTCTTGAAGCCGTTGAGGTTCAGATACACGTGAGAGGACATGTCGATGATGGTGGTGGCGTCGGTGGTGGCTTCCCAGTTCATGTGGAAGCGGTTGTCGTCGTCGAGGCGGTAGGTGACGGTCACGGAAGCGTTGCCGGGATAGCCTTCTTCACCATCGGGAGAGAGATACGTGAGCTTCAGCGTGGCACCGTTGGCGTCGCTGTCGGCTTCGCTGGCCCACACGCGGCTGTCGAAGCCCACGAAGCCGCCGTGCATGTTGCTGCCGGCGGGGCCGCTGGCGGACAGATTATAGGTCTTGCCGTCGATCTGGAATTGCGCGCCGGTGACGCGGCTGGCGGTGCGGCCGAGGAGGGCGCCGAGCCAGGGATTGAAGCGGGCATGGTAGGGCTCGAAGGTGTCGTACCCCACGCTCATGTTGTCCAGGCCGCCCTGGCCGTCGGGGATGCACAGGGACTTGATGCGGCCGCCGAATTCGAGGAGCTCGGCCACCATGCCGTTGGCGTTGGCCAGACGGAACAGATGGATCGGTTTACCGTTGAGTTCACCAAAAACGCTTCTTTCAACTCGCTGCATGACAACCTCCAGAGTTCGTATGTTCGGGACGAGGAAAGGTCTGGTTCGACAGTCGGAACGCCGCTTGTGTTTTTCTTCTTGCAAATTCTGTGTCAACGGGCGCAGGCCCGGAGTATGGCCGCAGAGGAAGGGCCTTGTGCGCGGTATCGTGAGAAGGCAGGGCTTTTGAAGTGGTTCGGATATGCGATCGGGAAGGATTTCAGGCGGAGGAATGGTTTGTGATTTCAAAATAAAATGTTCAAAATTGAAACTATCAAAAATAATAGGGGTGGAAAGCGGTTTGCCTGCTACACGTTTCAAGGTTACACGATGTGTTTTTTTTGCATATAAAAGGAAATTTTTTATCAAGAAGCAATATGATTTTAGAACACGATAATAAATAAGGTGTTCATATCGATGTTGAATCATCGATTCATAGTGCCAAAATATGCAATGAACCATAAAGAATAAAGGCTCTGCCATAGAATGAGACTGATACGGTTTTACAGAATGGCAAATATACAATGTTTTTTAATTCTTTTTGTTGCTCGACCACCTCAGCAAAGGGATGGACTTTGTACTATACATATGAAATTTCATGAAATGAAATTCCAATCGCTTACTGTGACAGATTCGGAATAAAAAAACAATGGAACTATCTGGTGTTATATATACAGAAAGCTTTTTTAAAAAAGGAAAGATATGGATAGCGGTTTTGGGGAGCCGGGAGAAGCCTTTTGGAAGGCTGTTTCTTTCATTGTCTCAAAATGAAATAGTTCAGAATGGAATTATCTTAAACTGAAATGAAAGGTACCGCACGCAGGGTTTTCGGCGGGGCGATCAGTGAGGCCCGCGACTTTTCCAGAGGATTGGCGAGGCCTGACTGAAGGCTTTTCGGCAGAAAGGGGATTTTGGCAAACCTTTTGCACAAAGTGCTGGAAAAGAGAAATCGAAAAACCGATCCGCATACACTTAACGAAAAGGTTGCCTAATGGAACACGTTATTATGATGCACGCCAAAGATAACATCGCCATTGTCATGGCCCCTTCCTTGGCTGTGGGAAGCGAATTTACGGTGGGAGGCAAGACGGTCTGTGCCAAAAATGAGCTCCCCTTTGCCCATAAGGTCGCCATCAAGGCTATCCCCAAGGGTGGTCAGATCGTTAAATATGGAGAGCCTGTGGGGATAGCGACCGCCGATATCGCCCCCGGTGAACACGTTCACGTGCATAACGTCATCAGCGGTCGCCACACTGTAAAAGAATAAGGAACGCTGTCATGCTGCCAGAAATCATGGGTTACAGGCGTCCCGATGGCCGTTTCGGCATCCGCAACCATATCGCCGTCATCGCTACGATGGACAACGCCAATCCTACGGTGCGGCGCATATGCTCTCTGGTGAAGGGGTGCGTGCCTTTCTGCCCCGGGTTCGGCCGCGGCGAAATGAACGAAGACCTTGCCCTGCACAACCTCCTCTCCATCAATACCGCTCTGCATCCCAACGTGTACGGCGTCATCGTCGTGGCTTTGGAAGATCAGACCGCCGAATACATCACCGGCGAGATCGCGAAGGGCGGCAAGCCTGTGGTGGGCTTTTCCATCGAAGATCAGGGCGGTACCGTGGAAGTGGCGTACCGCGCCGCTCAGGCCGCCATCCAGATGCTTCACGATGCGGGCCGCCTGCGCCCCGAACCCATGCCTTGGAGCGAATTCGTCCTCGGCGTGGAATGCGGCGGTTCCGATGGTTCTTCCGGCATCGTCTCCAATCCGGTGACTGGACGTCTGGCCGACCGCGTCATCGACGCCGGAGGCACCGTCATCATGTCGGAAACGCTGGAACTGCTGGGCGGCGAGGAGATGCTCGGCCGCCGTGCCGTCACCCCCGAAGTGGCCGCCAAGGTGAAGGGCATCATCCAGCGCACTCTCGACTATGCCGCTGAGCACAATCTCGACATCATGGGTGCCAACCCCGCTCCCGACAACATTGCCGGCGGCCTGACCACCATTGAGGAAAAGGCTCTCGGTGCTATCAAGAAGGGTGGAACCAAGCCTCTGGTCGAAGTCCTCGAAGAGGGCGAACGTCCCACGAAGAAAGGCTTCGTCATCATGGACGCTCCCGCCCCCGGTGTGGAGAACCTCACCGCCATCGTGTCGGGCGGCTGCCACGCCGTCATCTTCTCTACCGGCAAGGGCAACTGCATCGGCCATCCCGTGGCCCCCGTCATCAAGATTTCCGGCAATCCCATGACCGTGAAGTCCATGCGCGACAATATCGACGTCGACGTGTCCGGCGTCATCAATCAGGGGCTCACCCTCGATCAGGCCACCGATATCGTGCAGGACAAGCTGGTGGACGTGTGCTGGGGCGCCATGACCAGCTCCGACATGCTGGGCGAGATCGAAACGGCCGCCAGCCGCCTTTTGAGAACCCTGTAAGCCAGAGGATGCCATGAAGGTCTGTTTTCTGGGGCTTGGAAGCATGGGGAGCGGCGTGTGCCGCAACCTGCTGAACAAGGGATATGCCCTGCAGGTATGGAACCGCAGCCCTGAAAAGGCGGCCAAGGTCGCCGGGTGGGGCGCGGAAGCCTTTGCCACGCCTCAGGAGGCTGCCCGCGGCGCTGGCGTGGTGCTGAGCTGCCTGTCTTCCGTGGCTGCGCTCAAGGCCGTGGCGGGAGGCGCAAACGGCGTGTTCTCCTGCATGGGGAAGGGTATGGCCTTTTACGATATGGGCACGTGGGACATCGAATCCGTCCTCGCTCTGGAGGCGGAAGCCGAGAGGCGCGGCGTCCGCTACGTGTACATGCCTATGGGCAAGGGGCCCGAAGCGGCCGAGGCCGGGGAGTCCCCCTTGTTCTTCGGCGGCTCCAGAGATGTGTATGAGCGGGATAAGGCGTTCCTCTCCGAGATGGGCGAAGTGTTCTACCTCGGCGACGTGAAGGCGGCCTGCGCCTTCAAGCTCATCACCAACCTCATCGGGCTTTCCAACAACGTCATCCTTACCGAAGGCGTGTTCCTCGCGAAGAGGATGGGCCTCTCCGAAGAGGCCTTCCTCAATGGGGCAAAGTCCACTGGTGCGTGGTCCTACCAGATGCGGAACTCGGGGCATAAGCTGTTCAATGAAGCCTTCCTGCCCATGCGCGGCACGCTCGACAACGCCTGGAAAGATATGAAGTTCGGCGTGGAGATGGCGGAAGAGGCGGGAGTTTCCTGCCCCGCCTTCGCCATGCTGAGGGATCGCTATAAGGCCGCATCGGAAGCCGGTTACGGAGAGGAAGACTACATCTCTGTGTACCGCCTTCTTATGGATGCTGAAAAATGACGACGCGACTGCTGCGGAACCATGTAATTGACTAGGAGTTTGTCATGAAAGTTGGTTTTATCGGTCTCGGCAAGATGGGTGCCGGCATCTGTTCCAACATCGTCAAGAACGGCATCGACGTGGTGGTGTACGACATCAACCCCGCCAACGTTCAGAAGTTCGTGGATATGGGTGCCTCTTCCGCCGCTACCGTGAAGGAACTGGCTGCCCAGGTTGAAGTGTGCATCACCTGTGTGCCCATGCCCAAAGACGCCAAGGGCGTTCTGCTCGGGCCCGACGGCGTGTTTGAAAACCTCCCCGAAGGCGGCGTGCATTTCGACCTGTCCACCTTGGACATCGAAACGGTGGTGATGCTCGAAGCCGAAGCCGCCAAGCGGGGCAAGAAGTACCTCGTCATCCCCATGGGCAAGGGCCCCGCCTTTGCCGCGGACGGCACCTGCCCCCTGTTCGGCGGCGGCGACAAGGCCACCTACGACAAGTATGAGGAATGCCTGCTCAAGAAGATGGGCAAGCCCGCCTACATCGGCGATGTGAAGGCCGGCTGCGCTCTGAAGCTCATCCAGAACCTCATGGGCATGAGCATCAACGCCGTCTGTTCCGAAAGCATCAAGCTTGCCAAGCTTACCAACATCCCCAAGGAACAGTTCATCGAACAGATCTCCAACTCCGGCGCCTTCTCCTTCCAGTTCAAGAACACCGCTTCCGGCACCTTCGACGAAGACTTCGAGCATCCGGTGTTTACTGTGAATCTTGCCTTCAAGGACGTGCGCCTGGGCATCGAGATGTGCGAATCCCTCGGACAGCGTGTGCCCATGATGTCCCGCGCCCGCGAAGTGTTTGCGGCTACCGCTGAAAAGTACGGCGAAGAAAACTTCACCGCGACCTTCAAGATGCTGTAAGCAATGCCCTTCCCCCATCCCCGGAAGCCGCTGCCGCCCGGAGCGGTTTTCGGGCCCCCTCCTCAATGTTGCAGCATACTCACTTCTAACCTTTCTGAGGAGTCAGACATGTCCAAGAAAATCATCTTTATCACTGGTGTTACCTCCGGTGTTGGCCGCGAAACCGCCCGCCGCTTCATCAAGGAAGGCTGGAAGGTCATTGGTACCGGCCGCCGTCAGCCCCGCCTCGACGAACTCGCCGCTGAACTGGGCGGAGATTTCCTCCCCCTCTGTTTCGACGTCGCCAAGCGTGATGTTGTGGTGGAAATGTTCGCCAATCTTCCCGAAGGGTTCAAGGACATCGACGTGCTGCTGAACAACGCCGGCAGTTCCATCGGCCAGAATCCCGCCCAGTCGGGCAACATGGACGACTGGGACGAAATGATCGCCACCAACATCAACGGCCTGCTGTACTGCACCCGCTGCGTTCTGCCCGGTATGATCGAACGCGGTACCGGTCACATCGTCAACATCGGCTCCGTCGCCGGCAACCGCGCCTTCAAGTGCGGCAACGTGTACGGTGCTACCAAGGCTTTCGTGAACCATTTTAGCAGGATGCTCCGCTGCGACCTTCTGGGTACTCCCGTCCGCGTGACCAACATCAAGCCCGGCCATCTGCACACTGAATTTCTGGCCGTGCGTTTCAAGGGTGACCTGAAGACTTCGGAAGCCGCTTACGAAAACCTGGATCCCCTGACCCCTGAAAACATCGCCGAATCCGTGTGGTGGTCTGTGAATCTGCCCGCCCACATGGACGTGTGCGACATGGAGCTCATGCCCATGTGCCAGTCCGACGGTGGCTGGGGCTTCTGCCATAAGAGCTGACTGAGCGTATGCGGGCTCCTTTCGCGGGAGCCCGTTTTTATAGACCTGCCGCCGCTGTTCCGAAAGCGGTCGCGAAGACCATCAGGATATGCGTTATGATGACCGCCGAGGAGTACATCCAGTCCCTCCGTGATCTGCGCCCCCGCAGAGTTTATGCCTTTGGCGAGAAGATCGAGGATTGCGTCGGCCACCCCTTGATCCGTCCTTCCATCAACTGCTGCGCCATGACCTACAAGCTGGCCGAGATGCCTGAATACCGCGAGTTGATGGTGACCGCCTCCAGCTTCACCGGCAAGCCCGTGAACCGCTTCTGCCATCTGCACCAGTCCACGGTTGATCTGGTGAACAAGGTGAAGATGCAGCGGCTTTGCGGGAGCATGACCGGTGCCTGCTTCCAGCGCTGCGTGGGCATGGATGCCCTCAACGCCGTGTTCAGCACCACCTACGAGATCGATGCCCGCTACGGTACCGAATATCACCGGCGTTTCGTGGAATTCATCAAGGAATGGCAGGAAAAGGACTGGACCGTGGACGGCGCCATGACCGACCCCAAGGGCAACCGGGGCCTCGCCCCCTATGCCCAGAAGGACCCGGACATGTTCCTGCGCGTGGTGGAACGCCGTGAGGACGGCATTGTGGTGCGCGGTGCCAAGATGCACCAGACCGGCGCCCTCAACTCCCATCAGATCCTCGTCATGCCCACGCAGACCATGCGCGCGGAAGACCGGGACTATGCCGTGGCCTTCTCTGTCCCCGCCGATGACCCCAGCGTCCTTTACATCTATGGCCGTCAGGCCAGTGACACCCGCAAGCTGGAAGCCAGCAAGGTGGACGTAGGCAACGCGAATTACGGCGGGCAGGAAGTCATCATCATTTTTGAAGACACCTTCATTCCCTATAAGAACGTGTACATGCTGGGCGAGATCGACTTTACCGGCATGTTGGTGGAACGCTTCGCCGGTTATCACCGCCAGTCCTACGGCGGCTGCAAGGTCGGAAACGGCGACGTGCTCATCGGCGCTTCCCAGACGGCGGCCGAATGCAACGGCTGTGCCAAGGCGTCCCACATCAAGGACAAGATCATCGAGATGATCCATCTGAACGAGACGCTGTTCTCCTGCGGCATCGCCTGTTCCTGCGAAGGCGCCCCCACGCGGGCCGGAAACTATCAGATCGACATGCTCCTTGCCAACGTGTGCAAGCAGAACGTCACCCGTCTGCCTTACGAGATCGCCCGCCTCGCGCAGGACATCGCCGGAGGGCTCATGGTGACCATGCCTTCCGATGCCGATTTCGCGTCCGACGAAGTGGGCGAATGGTGCCGCAAGCTCATGGTGGGCGATGCCCGGTATTCCGTGGAAGACCGCCAGCGCATCCTCCGCCTCATCGAGGCCATGACCATCGGTTCCGTGGCGGTGGGCTACCTCACCGAATCCATGCACGGCGCAGGTTCGCCGCAGGCCCAGCGCATCATGATCGGCCGTCAGGCCAACATGGAAGCGAAAAAGGCCCTTGCACGCCGCCTGTGCGGTATCGATCCCGACGGCCTGTTCTGATTTGAAAACGCCTGCCGTGTCTTTTGGGACCTTGGCAGGCCACTGCTTGAAGCGAGGGAAGGGGGTTATGTACGAGAACATCCTTTTTGAGAAAAAGGACGGTGTGGCTTACCTCACGCTGAACCGTCCCGATCGGCTGAACGCGCTGAACAGTGCCGTGCTGAAGGAACTTGACGAGGCCCTTGCCGAGATCGACGGCGATGCCGAGATCCGCGTCCTCGTCGTCAAGGGGGCCGGAGAGAAGGCTCTTGCCGCCGGAGCGGACATCACGGAGATGCAGTCCATGGAAGCGGAAGCAGGTATGGCCTTCGGTGCCTTTGGACAAAAGGTATTCGCCAAGATAGAGGCCCTGCGCCAGCCCGTCATCGCCATGATCCCGGGCTTTGCCCTTGGCGGCGGCTGTGAACTGGCCCTTGCCTGCGACATCCGCATCGCATCCGAAAAGGCCCGCTTCGGTCAGCCCGAAGTCGGCCTCGGCATCACGGCCGGATTCGGCGGTACCCAGCGCCTGCCCCGTCTGGTGGGCAGGGGCGCGGCTTCCCTGCTGCTCTTCTCTGGCAAGATGATCGATGCTGCAGAGGCCCTGCGCATCGGCCTCGTCGACAAGATCGTCCCCCACGATGCCCTTGCCGCGGAAGTTTCCGCGCTGGCGGAAGGCATCGCCCGTCAGGCTCGCTGTGCCGTCCAGCAGACCAAACGCTGCATACGGCATGGCCTCGAATCCGGCCTCGAATCCGGCCTTTCGTACGAAGCGCAGGCGTTCGGCCTCTGTTTCTCCACGAAGGATCAGAAGGACAGGATGGACGCCTTCGTCAATCGCCGCCGCTGATCGGGCTCTGCTCCGCAACCCTCGAAGGATGGACAGAATGGAAGCAACGCTCTGGCAACGCCTTGATGAGATCATTACGAGGACCGTGGGGCCTATGGCCGCGCGCTGTGATGAAGAAAGCCTTTTCTGCGGGGAGTCTGTCCGAGCCTTGGCCGATGCCGGATTCATGGGGCTTCCTTATCCTCCCGAGCTGGGAGGGCGCGGTTCCAGCCATGAATCGTATGTCCGCTGTGTGGAGCGCCTTTCCAAGGCCTGCCCTTCCGTGGGCGTCACCTATGCGACGCATGTGGGCCTTGCCTGCCATCCGCTCCATGCCTTCGGCTCGCCCATGCAGAAGGAAACGTTCCTTCGTCCCATGCTTCGCGGCGACAAGCTGGGGGCCTTTGCGCTCACGGAGCCCGAGGCCGGTTCGGACGTGGGGGGCATCGTCACCACGGCGGAGCTGGACGGCGGCTTCTACATCATCAATGGCCACAAGATATTCATCACCAATGCCGGCAGGGCCGATATCTACATCCTCTTCGCCCGTACCGGCGGGGAGGGGACGGAAGGTCTGAGTGCCTTCGTGGTGTGCAGTGACGACGCCGGGCTGCTCATCTCCGCCCCTCAGCGCAAGATGGGTATCCGTGGTGCCCAGACCTGTGAACTCTTTTTTCGTAACCTCTGCATCCCTGCCGACCGTCTCATCGGCAGGCCCGGCGACGGTTTCCGCATCGCCATGGAAACGCTGGACGGCGGGCGGCTGGGCATCGCCGCACAGGCGGTGGGCATAGCGGATGCCGCGTTTGACGAGGTGCGTGCGCGGCTCAAGGAACGTCGGCAGTTTGGCCGCACCCTGGAGCACTTCCAAGGGCTGCGCTGGAAGGCTGCGGACATGTGGGCGAAGGTGGAAGCCGCCCGTCAGCTCACTCTGTATGCGGCCCGCCTGTGTGACGGAGGGAAAATGTTTCGCGCGGAAGCTTCGGCGGCCAAGCTTATGGCATCGGAAGCGGCCGTGTGGTGCGCTTCGGAAGCCGTGCAGATATGCGGCGGCAGCGGCTATCTGCATGGAGCTGTTGCGGAGCGTTTGTACCGTGATGCCAAGATCACCCAGATCTATGAAGGCACGAGCGAAGTCCAGCGCATGATCATCGCGTCCGGCATCCTCGGGTGATGGAAACGGGATAGGTCAAGAACGGCTTCATGCCGAAAAGGAGATGGTTATGAAGGCCCTTTTTGTGATAGGTGCAGGGACCATGGGCGGCGGTATCGCTCAGGTGGCCGCCCTGCACGGTTTAACAGTATATCTATATGATATAAAACAAGAAATTGTCGACAAAGGACTGAAGGGCATCGCCGACGCGTGGGACAAGCTCGTGGCCCGGGGCAAAATGGCCGCCGGAGACAGTGATGCGGCCCTCCCCCGCATCATCGGCACGCTGGACATGCAGGATGCCGCCAAGGCCGACGTGGTCATCGAGGCCGCCGTGGAGAAATTGGACGTCAAGCGTTCCCTTTTCTCGAAGTTGAGCGGCATCATTTCCCCCGACTGTATCCTTGCCACCAATACGTCCAGCCTGAGCATCACCGCCGTGGCCTCCGCCGTGAGCCGTCCCGACAAGGTCGTGGGCCTGCATTTCTTCAATCCCGTGCCCCGCATGGCCCTCATCGAGATCATCCGCGGTGCCGCCACTTCAGACGAAACCTACGAAGCCGCCAAGGCGCTTTCCGAAAGGCTGGGCAAAACGGCGGTCACCGTGAATGAATACCCCGGATTCGTGGTCAACCGCATCCTCATCCCCATGATCAACGAAGCGGTCTTCATGCTGCAGGAAGGCGTGGCCTCCGCTGAGGACATCGACACCGCCATGAAGCTCGGAGCCAATCATCCCATGGGTCCGCTGGCTCTGGCCGACCTCATCGGCCTCGACGTGTGCCTCGCCATCATGGAACTGCTCCGCGACGAGATGGGCGAGGGCAAGTATCGTCCCGCCCCCTTGCTTCGCAAGCTGGTCCGTGCGGGCAGGCTGGGCCGCAAGAGCGGAGAAGGGTTCTTCCGCTACTAAGACGTCGGGACCATGTCGTTCGCAAAGAGCGCAGCATCATCGGGCGAAAGCCCTTGGAGAGCCGGCACTGTGCCGGACAGGAGTCATTATGTGTGAAGTGGTCATCGTAAGCGCAGCCCGTACCGCACTTGGAAGCTTCGGCGGTTCTCTCGCCTCTGTCCCTGCCGTTGAACTGGGGGCCGAGGTCATCCGCGAAGCCCTTTCCCGGGGTGGCGTGGATGCCGGCATGGTGGAAGAAGTCATCATGGGCAACGTCCTTCAAGCGGGGCTGGGCCAGAACCCCGCACGTCAGGCCGCCGTCAAGGCCGGTATCCCTGTGGAGATCCCGGCATGGACGGTGAACAAGGTCTGCGGTTCCGGCCTCAAGGCCGTAGCGGAAGCTGCGCTGGCCATCCGTGCCGGAGAGGCCCGCTGTGTGGTGGCCGGCGGCATGGAGAACATGTCTCTGGCTTCCTATGTCATGCCCTCCGCCCGCTGGGGAAGCCGCATGGGCGATGTCAAGCTCGTGGACGAGATGATCAGGGACGGCCTCTGGGACGCTTTCAACGACTATCACATGGGCATCACCGCCGAGAACGTGGCGGCCCGCTACCATCTTTCCCGTGAGGAGCTGGACGCCCATGCCGTGCTTTCCCAGCAGAGGGCCGCAGCCGCGCTGGAAGCGGGCGTGTTCGACGAAGAGATCGTGCCCGTACACGTGGAGCAGAAGAAAAAATCCTTCGATTTCGCTCGTGATGAGTTCCCCCGTCCCGGCACCACCATGGATGTGCTCGGCAAGTTGCGCCCCGCCTTCAAGAAGGACGGCGTGGTGACGGCGGGCAACGCTTCCGGCGTGAACGACGGCGCGGCGGCTCTGGTGCTCATGGATGCCGAACTGGCCGCTGAACGGGGCCTTTCGCCTCTCGCCCGCATCGTGGGCTGGGCCAGTGCCGGCGTGGAGCCCGACGTGATGGGCCTTGGCCCCATCCCCGCCACCCGCAAGGCTTTGGAAAAGGCTGGTTGGACAGTGGCCGATCTCGATCAGATCGAAGCCAACGAAGCCTTTGCCGCCCAGTTCCTCGCCGTGGGCCGCGAACTGGGTTTCAGCCTTGATAACGTGAATATCAACGGTGGTGCCATTGCCCTTGGGCATCCTATTGGTGCCTCCGGTGCGCGTATCCTCGTTACGCTTTTGCATACGCTGAAGCGGAAGGGGCAGAGCAGGGGATTGGCAACGCTGTGCATCGGCGGCGGGCAGGGGATCGCCATGCTGGTGGAAAGGGGCTGACCATGCCTTCCCTCCATGTGAAGTATTGCGGGGGGTGCCGCTCCGGATACGATCGTGTGGCGTGGTTCAGGGGGGTACTGTCCGCCATGCGCGCTCTCGATGGGAGCATTGTGCTCATGGACAACGAGGCAGGGGCCGATATACGGGTGGCTGTGTGCGGCTGCCCCGCACAGTGCATTTCCGTTCCGCCGGGGACGCACATGCTCCATGCCCCGTACATGGATGGGGAGCGTATGGAACCCTGCGATATGGCCGCATATTTGCTGGACATGGCCTCCCAGCGGAACAGGAGGTCCGAATAGCATTGTTTATCAAATTGTTACAAAGGAACATCCGGCTCCCGCATCTGCCGTGTTGAATAAGCATTTCCGCCATCCTGCGTGAAGGAACCATACATCATGGCGGCGTCCGCCTCGGCTTTTCCCTGACGGCGCGGATCTGCTTTTCCTGCTCCAGCATAGGCTTCCTTCCGTGAAGCCTATGGGATCGAGGTTCCCATCAGCTTGGGCTTCAAACGTAGGTGATGCGGTCGCGGCCTTCGGCTTTGGAGCGGTACATGCCGTCGTCCACGCGCATGAGTATGGCGTCCATGTCGTCTTCGGGGTTGATGCGGGTCGCGCCGATGCTGATGGTGACGTGGTTATCGAGATCGCGCACGCTTTCCAGAAGGCATCTCAAGGTTTCCTCGGCGTCGCCCGGCGCATCGATGAAGCCGATGAATTCGTCCCCGCCCCAGCGGGCCACGCAACCGGCCTTACCGACGATTTCCTCAGCCTTATGCCCCACACGGGCAAGGACTTCATTGCCCCAAAGGTGGCCGCGGGTATCGTTGATGTGTTTGAAGTGGTCCACGTCGAACATGAATACGAGAGGCCGTTCCCAGAGTTTCCGGCTCAGGATGGCATTGAAGCGTTCCCGGTTCATGAGCCCGGTGAGTTTGTCCGTGGTGGCAAACAGGGTCATGAATTTGTCGTAGCGCGATACGGTCCCCGAAACCAGCAGCAGGATCAGGATGATGATGCACGCCACGACGAGGATGTCCTTCCAAAGCTGCGAGAGGAGTGATTCCTTAATGATGGCGGTATCTTTTTCCACGATGAGATACCAGTCGAGATCGTCGATGTAACGGGTGACGAGGCAGGTTTCCTGCCCGTTGTACTTGTACCACGAGCTTTCCACACGGCTCTTGGTGAAGATCTTTTTGCGGTATTCGGATACGGGCAGCAGGTCGTCGATGGTGGCGTTGGTAATCATGGCGTCGGAGGTGTGGACCTGTACCACTCCCTCGCGGTTGACGAGGAACGCCGTCAGATCGAAATCGAGCTCGAACGCGGCGAGGATCTGCTGCAATTCACGCATCTTGACCCCGACGCCCACCACGCCCATGAGTTCGCCGTGATCGTCTTCGATACGGCAATCCACGAACACGGTCAGCTCATTGCGGGCCATTTCGTCGGTGTCGACCTCAAGCCGGTGGGGGATCCCGGAAGCGACGAAGTTGTAGTACCAGACGTCGTGGGAGTCATCCCTGCTGACGATCTTATTTATCCCATTATAATGATAGTAAATATTTGTCTTTGCCGAGACAAGGAACACCGAACTGTAGTTGTATTTCCTCTTCAGGCCGTTGAGGTAGTCTTGCAGCTCCGCGATTTGTTCCGGTGAATCATTCTCTCCCCGGAGCCAGCTCTTGAGGAAGCTGTCATTGGCCATTGTCAGGGAGACGAAAATCGGCTTGGTCAGTTCGTTACTGATGGAAGAAAAGATGTTCAGGGAGGTAAGGCGGGAGATATTCCTGATGTCATCCCTGATGACCACGCCGTATGTGCAGTAGTTAATGATTGTTATACAAATGAACCCAATGAGCACGATACCCGTGATGAAGACGTGGGTCCTGAAGAGTTTCTTTTTCATAGAAGGCCTGATTACGGGTAGCCGGCGCGGAATGGCGGAGACAGACGTTCTGTCGGTGGGATATTATGACACTGTTCGTCCAACCAATAGACTCTAATGGGATCCTATGGCTCTGGCAACAGAAAAATGGCGGCACTCTGATAGTGTTGCACTATGGGCTTAGGCCTCCTCCAGAGGTATGTTTCCGCAGGAGGCCTTCCATCATGTGCTGTCTTTTTCCAGTTTTTCGGCAAGGGCTTTGATGCTCGGGGCGACGGGGAAAGGATGTTCTGTCCCAAAGGCCAACGCCTCAAACTGCGGGATGGGCAGGGGGCGCGAATAGAAATAGCCCTGCGCGTAGGCGCATCCGGCCTGAAGCAGGAAAGCGGCCTGTTCCTCGGTTTCCACGCCTTCGGCAATGACCTTGATGCTCATTTCTCGGGCGAGGGAAATGCTGAACCGGATGACCGTTTTGCCGCGTTCGGTCGTGACGACCTCGTTGAGGAATCCCCGGTCGATCTTGATGAAGTCCACGGGCATACTCTTGAGCATGTTCAGAGACGAGTAGCCTGATCCGAAATCGTCCATGGAGAACTGGAACCCGAAAGCCTGCAAAACCTTCATGGATTCGAAGAGCCCGCTTTCGTTCTCGAGGAAGGCGCTTTCGGTGAGTTCCAGTTCGAGGAGGTGCGGCGGCAGTTCGTAGCGGCGCATCAGGTCGAGCAGCTTTTCACGCAGGCGCGGATCGTGGATATGCATACGCGACATGTTCACGGAGATGGGCGTGGGCGTGAGGCCGTGGTCAATCCAGTTGCGCAAGGTGATGCAGGCCTGCTCCCAGATGTATTCATCCAGCCGGATGATGAAGCCGTTCTTCTCGAACAGGGGGATGAAACGGTCCGGCGGCATCAGCCCCTCGGTGGGGTGTATCCAGCGCACCAGCCCTTCCGAGCCGATGATGCGCGAGGTCGGGATGTGCACCTTTGGCTGAAGATACAGAACGAATTGGCCCTGCAGAAGGGCGTCGTGCATCTGGTTTTCGATCTTCTTTTCCTCAAGGATCCTCTCGCGCAGCTTGCCGTCGTAGAAGGCGTAGCTGTTCAGGTAATTCCCCTTGATCGTCTTGAGGGCGAGGTTGGCCCAGTCGCAGAGCACGTTGATGGGCGTGTCGATGTTGTCGACCTCGCAGATGCCGAACGAAGGCACGACCTTGTACGGCAAGGGGTAGTCGGCGAGCCTGTCCGTCAATTCCTTGATGAGGGCGAGGATACGCTCACGGGAGTAGTCCACGCACAGGCAGAACACATCCCCGCCGAGGCGTCCGTAGACGCTGTGGTTCCCGGCCATCTTTTCCCGCAGCAGATCCGCAATGGCAATAAGGAGCTTGTCGCCTTCCTCAAGGCCGTACAGGTCGTTGATGACCTTGAAGCGGTCTATGTCCATGCGGACGATGCTGTAGCGGCGCTCGGGGTAGGCGTGCACGGCCTGTGCCGCCTGAGAGTAGAAGGTGTGCATGTTGTACAGATCGGTCAGGAGATCGAACTCGGCCCGGTACTTGAGCGCGAGCACGGAACGGGTCGCGCTGTCGACGTCGTTGAGCGTGCCGATATAGCGCTTGGGATTGCCCTTGTCGTCGCGCAGGCAGGTGAGGGCCGCCTTGCACCAGATGTACACGCCGTCGCGCTTGCGGAAGCTGGCGGTCATCTCGGTATAGCGCTGGGTGCGCGAATCCTTGAGAAAAGCGGTGAGCAGGGGCAGATCGTCAGGATGGATCACAATGTCTTCCCGCCAGACGTGCATCAGATCACGGTGGTCGTAGTTCCCGGCGAAACGGGCGCCGATCTCCGGCGAGATGTAACGGGTATCGGTTTCGAGGTTCCACTCGAAGACGAGGGTGTCCGTCTGCTCCACGATGGTCCGGTAGCGCTCGTCGTCGAGGCGCTGGCGCTCAAGGAGGATGTTCTGCTGAGCGACTTCCTCCGCCTGCTTCTTGTCCCCGATATCCATGATGAAGGCGAGATAGATCTCGTCGCCGCCGTCGGGCTGGGCCACGGGGAACATGGTGATCGACGCCCAGTGGTACTTCCGGTCGTGCCAGAGCTTGCGGAATTCGCCGATAAGGTATTCCCGGCCCGCCGCGAAGTTCTGCCGCAGCGCATCGAGATTAAAGAATTCGAGGAAGCGGGCGCGGTCTTCAGGGAAGATCATGTTGCGCGATACAAGATCGATGCACTGGCTGAGGCGGCCCTGCTCGGGCGGGGTCACATACTTGCCCTTCACGTGGTACACGATACGGTAGCTGTCCTGCGTGATGTTCAGTTCGTACAGCTCGTCGTAGATGTTGCGCAGGGCATGATCGTACTGCTCACTGATGCGGCGGCGCTGTTCCTCTTCACGCTGTTCGGAGATGTCGCGGACGAGGAGTATCCCCTTGTCGGTACGGCAGGATTCGTGCCCGCACAGGGGAACGATGAAGGCGGAAACCCAGTACCACTTGCCGTCGCTGCCAAGGCGGCGGTATTCGGCGGGGACTTCCATGCGGCCTTCGCTGAACTCCTTGCTGATGTTGCTCCCGATGAAAGCGGTGAGGAAGCGTTCCCGGTCCTCAGGGTGGATGAGGGTGGCGGCTATGGTGTGGATATTGCCGTTCTTGTCGTGATCTACGGGGATCATGGGCGTGTCGGCGGCGTAGACAAGGTGGGGCGTATCGGTGCTGAGGTCGATTTCGTAGATTTCGGTATACGTGTTGCGCAGGGCGATGTTGTAGCGCTCTTCCTCAAGGGCGCGTTCCTCTTCGACGCGCTTCTGCTCCGTGATGTCCCGGATGATGAAAAAGGCGGTCATATCGTCGCCTTCTTCAAGGAAAAACACGCGGTTTTCGAGCCACAACTGTTCGTTTTCGCCAAAGAGCACCCGATACTGATCGACGAGGGTGCGGGAATGTGCGCGGCAGGCCTCAAGCAGGGCTTTGGGCATGGTGGTGCGGTTGATGCGTTCGCGGTCGGCGGGATGGATCATCGCTATTGTTTCGGCGTGGAATGTGCGGTAGTCGCCGGAACGGGGTTCGCTGGGCAGGCTCGGTGCGGAGGCGTTGCGGTGGAACTGCCACGTGCGCAGGTTGATTTCGATGATGCGGTCCCCGGACTGGCGGAACACGGCGCTTTGACGGCGTTCGAGACGGGCGGCGGTTTCCTCCATCCTTTTGCGTTCGTTGATGTCCTGCCAGAGGACGAGCAGGCGCCCCGACGATCCGGGCATGGGCAGCACCAGTATCGAGATCCAATGATAGGTCCCGTCGACGGCAAGGACGCGGTATTCTGTGGACAGCCGGGGATCGTCGGCCACCTTCCTGCTGACGTTTTCCGGGGAGAACAGGTCAAGGAAGGACTCCCGGTCATCGGGGTGGATGTACCGGTTGGCGATGGTGCGGGTGTCCCGCGAATACGAATGGGTCAGCTCGGGTTTCGCCAACGTGGAATCCTCGTCCCGGTGCACGATGCGCATGGAATCCGTATCGAGCATGACCTCGTAGATTTCGGAATAGCTGTGCTGGAGAGCCTTGTAGAAATCGGCTTCCTCGTTGAGCTGTTCGGTGATGTCGCTCAGCAGGAGCAGGGCATGGTGGTACGCTCCGGGGATGGCCCGGATGGTGGCGTTGACCCACCGGTAGGGTTTTCCGGCGTCCTGCCGTTTGCGGTATTCGAGTTGTGGGGCCTCGCCCAGGTCGAGCCGGGCCGTGATGTTCGGCACGTCGTAAAAGGTGCGGACGCTTTTGAGGCTTTCTGGGTGCACGCGGTTTTTGCCACGATCGAGGACGAATTCCTCGATGGGCATCAAGGTCGGAGAAATGGTGACTTGTTCGCTGTTGTAATAGAGGGGGGCGATAAGCCCGGCCTCAAGATCGAGGCGGAAAATTTCCGTATAGTTGCTTTGCAGGGCGAGGAGGTAGTTGTTTTCCTCTTCCTTTTTCTTGGTGACGTCGCGCAGCAGGATGAGGGCGTGCCCCTCGTTGCCGGGGACAGGCTGCGCCGAGGCCGCGATCCAGCGGTAGGGGCCGTTTTCCGACGAACGCTTGCGGTATTCACATTCGGGGTGGCCGCCGCGTTCCAGTTCCTCGAAAAGGCGGCGCTCGTAGAAATCGAGCACGCTTTCGAGTGATCCGGGAGCTACGCGGTCGACGACGCGCTGGTGGACAAACGAGGAATAGTCGGCCCCTCCCTTGATGATGGCTACCTGTTCGCTGTTGTAGAACAGCGGGGTGACCGAGCGGTTCTTGATGTCGAGAGAGAAGATTTCGGAATAATTGTTTTGCAGGGCGAGGAGATAGTTGTCCTGCTTCTCCTTGCTCTCGGTGACGTCGCGCACGAGGAGGACGGCCTCTCCCCGTTTGCCGGTCGGCAGGGGCACGATGAGGGCCAGCATCCAGTGATAGGTCCCGTCAAGGCCGAGCTTGCGGTATTCGGCGGAAAGCTCTTCCCCGGCGTCGAGTTTCCTGAGAATGCTTTCGGCGGTGAAGAAATTCAGGAAGATCACCCGATCCCGCGGATGGACGCGGGTTTTCATGACCGTGATGATGTCCTTGTCGAATTCGCCGCTGACATCGATGGGCGCGAGCAGCTTGGTGTTGCAGAACAGGCAGGTCAGCTGGTTGGCGGCGAGGTCCATCCTGTAGATCTTGGCGTAGCTGTTCTGAAGGGCGACTTGAAGGTTTTCTTCGTCCTGCCTGTGGGTGAATTCCGCGCATTTCTGCTCGTTGATATCCCGGATGCACTGGAGGACGTGGCGCGAGCCGTCGTCCTGCGTATAGGCGAAGGCGATGCGGGTACGCCAGCGGGGCCCGGCCTCCTCGGCAAACTGGTATTCGAGATGGATATTCCTGTCGTTTACGCCTGCCGCGAAGGCTGCCCGCAACCCTTCGAGGGAGAAGCGTTCACGGAAGGCGTCACGGTGCTGTGGGAGGACATGGCCGAAGAACAGCTCGAAATGGGCGGCGTAATCGCCCGAAGTGTCGGTGGCGAGGCCATTGCGGTTGGCCAGAAGCTCAAAATGGCCGGTGCCGAGATCCACGTCCACGACATAATGATAGCTCTCGCAGAGGGCGCGGGCGAAGGAATCGCGCTTGGCCTTGGCCTCGCGCTCCTCGGGCGTCAGAAGGCGCTCTGAAATGAGCACGACGTGTGCGGGCTCCTTGTTTTCCCAAAGGATACAGGAAACCGAAATTTCACAGATGCCCTTGAAGGGCGGGTGTTCATGCAGAGTGGTGAACGCCTCCCCGCCGCCGTGTTTTGTCACGGGACAGAAGGAGCAGATATCGGATTTGCCCCAAAATACCTCGAAGCAGGTCACCCCGAGCCTGACATTGGGATATGCGCGGGCGACCGTATCGTTGAAGTAGACGATGCGGTGGTTGGCGTCGATGACATAGACCGCCGTATTGGGCAGGCTGTTGAGGATGTTGCGGGTGGATTCGTAACTTTCGCGCAAAAGGCTGGCGGAGCGGCGCTGCCGGATGTACTCCCCGATGATTTTGGACATGAGGATGAGGGCGTCCACTTCCTGCTGCGTCCATATGCGGCGGTTGCCGCGCTCCTCGAAGCCGATATGGCCGACCACGTGCCCGTCGCGCACGATGTCGCACTGGAGGAGCGAGGAGATGGTGTCGTCGAGGATGAACGTTTTTTCTTCCGGGGGGACTTCCGAAAAATCGCTGCAATAATAGATGCCGCTGGAGTCCCGTGTTTTGGGCAGTTCGATTTTGTCGATGGGGACGTTTTGGAACTGATCCTTGTTGCCCCATTTCGGATCGGAGCACCATTCATGCGCGATACTGACGGCCTTCCCGTCGAGCGAGTATTCAAAGATGAGAATCTTGTCCACGCGCAAGGCGTTTCCGATGAAATGCAACGCCTTGTCGATCCCTTCGTGCATGTCGTACATGCTGAAGAGGATATCGATGATGTCCACCATGATGCTGTTGCGGACGGTATTGACGGCGAGGGGCGCGGATGTCTGGACGCCGTCGGCATCTCCGCCGGAGGACTGGCCGAAGAATTCGTAACGGTTTTTTCCGTTCCCTTTGGCGTGGTATAGGGCGACGTCCGCCTGCCGGAACAGATCCTCATAGGCGATGGGGCGTTCGGTAACGGCGATGCCCACGCTGACGGAGACGGCATTGTCGATATTGCTGTTTTTGAACAGGTTGCGGATGGAGGAGCAGAGGGACTGCGCGCGCGTGCGGATACCCGCGATTTCAGAAACGTCGCGCATGTAGACGTGGAATTCGTCGCCGCCCACGCGTCCGATGATGTCGTCCTGCCGGAAGGTGCGCCGAAGCTGGCGGGCGATTTCCATGATGATGGAGTCCCCGGCGAGGTGCCCCATGCTGTCGTTGACGTCCTTGAAATTGTCGATGTCGATCATGAACAGCACGCCGGAACTGCCGGGCCTTGCGTCGCGCAGGGCGATGCGGATTTCCTCTTCGGTCGTGACCTTGTTGTAAAGCCCGGTCATGGAGTCGGTGCGGCTCTTATCAAGAAGCCTGAGCTGTTCGCGCTTCTGCCGGTCGATGTCGCGCAGCGCGCCCACGGATTTGACGGGCTTGCCGAGGGTGTCCAGGATGTTGGCGCTGTAGAGGGCGAACCAGCGCTTGCGGCCTGAGAGGGTGGGCAGGAACCGTTCGGGTGTGGCCTCGGAGGAGGCTTTTTCGGCGTCGAGGGCGAGAAAAGGTTCACGGAACCCCTCGCTTACGGGATCGATAGCCTCGCCTCTGCCCAGCCGTTCGCGGAAACGGGGAATAATCGGTTCGTGCCCGAAGACCTTATGGTACTTTTGGGTGTAGGCGATGGTATCCGTCTCAAAGTCGTATTCAAAGGGCAGATCTTCGGAAATGTCGGCGATGAGGGCGTATTTACGGCGCTCGTATTCGGCGCTGCGCAGCATCTCCTCCACGCAGGCGAGATCGGTAAAGGCGGAGAGGTAAACGGGATACCGGCCTTCGTGGAGGACGCCTTCCATGCGCGTGCCGGAGAGTCGGATGCGGACGGAGGTGCCGTCCTTGCGGACGAGCGCCCCTTCCCAGTCGAAAAGGGGAGGGTGCCCGGCGAGGAGCCCGATGAGGCGCACGGCGGAAGATTGTTCGATCCAAGGAAGGAGGGCGTTGCCCTGTTGACGGAACGACTCGGCGGTTTCCCCGACAAGCGTATAGAAGGCCTTGTTCGCCGCGATCAAGGTAAGTTGCGGATCCGCGGCAACGGTGGCAGTTCCGGTGATTATGTGCGGGTTGTCGAGGAATTCCTGGAGCCTGTTCATTCCACTGTTCTCTTGAATAGGGTGTGGAGACACTCCGGGGGATGCCCCCCCGCATGTCGGAAAAAGTCCGGCACGCATCGTATCAAAGAATATAAAAGCCGGCAAAACATCCGATAGCATAGAGTATAGGCTTACGGGTGCCATTCATCAAGCGGAAATGCCGCTTGATGCCGGAAGTTATTCCACAACCGTTCCCGTTGCGGAGGGATACGGTTCTTGGCCGGAGGCAGCAGGGCTGTGTCCTCAAGATACCGCCTATTTGTTGTGGTTAAGAGACGCTTGGCCTGCGGATGTGCCCGCTTTGCGCGGTAGAGCCGGGTACTCTAGGGGTATGATCGGCCCGGTTGAAAAGTTTTCGCCACCGGGCGAAACAGAGTGGCGGGTTTCCGCGTATGGGGTTGAGCCGGGATCTGCACAATGCATCCATCCGAAAGGGGTGTCCCCTTCGGGAGGCGGGGCCGCCCTTTCCGCTCCCCGATTCAGAATACCGTACTATCATCTCCGCAAGTTGTTTCGTTCTTTTGTCATGTGAAGAAAAGATCCTTGCTGAATGCCTCCATTCCACTCAAAATCTTTGTGTCTCAAGGATTTTCGGCCAATCGGAGCGTTCCTTTCCCTTATCATAAAAAAGCTAATGAACATATCGTATTATACTTTATAAACGGCCCTGTTCAGGCTTCTCGGTTCCTTCGGAGCTTTCGTGAAAAAAATCGGAAAAGGTGAAAAGTGTCTCTTGGGAGACAGAAAATGTCCCTGAAATCCGTATTGTGAATGCAAGAACAAGGTCGCACAGCGACCCTCCAACCCTCTCTACGGAAGGAACCGCCATGAAAGAAGACCGCAAGATCAAGAACGTCGTGCTGATCATGCTCGACACGCTCCAGTTCAACTATCTTGGCTGCTACGGCAACAAGGTTGTGAAGACCCCCAATATCGATCGCCTCGCCCGTCAGGGCTTCCTCTTCGAAAACGCCTACAGTGAAGGCCTGCCCACGGTGCCCGTGCGCCGCGCCCTTATGACCGGCCGCTTCACCCTGCCTTACGGCGGCTGGCAGCCTCTCGCTCCTGACGACACCACCGTCGCCGACATCATGTGGGGCAAGAACATGCAGACGGCCCTCGTTTACGATACCCCGCCCATGCGCCTGCCCAAGTACGGCTATTCCCGCGGCTTCGACTTCGTGAGCTTCAACCCCGGCCAGGAACTCGACCACACCAGCTTCGCCGATGTGCCGCTGGACCCCGCGCTGAAGCCGGAAGATTACACCTCCCCCACGATGGTTTTCAATGAAAAAGGGGAAGTCATCGACGACGACAGCACGCAGCTCCTCGACGAAATCGGCTGCTTCCTGCGCCAGCAGCAGTTCCGCAAGCCCGAAGACAGCTACATTTCCCGCGTCATGACGGATGCCCAAAACTGGCTGTCCAACCGCCGCGACAAGACCCGCCCCTTCCTGCTCTGGGTGGACTCCTTTGATCCGCACGAACCTTGGGACCCGGAATCCGTGTGGAAGGGTGAACCTTGCCCCTACGATCCCGAATACGTCGGCAACCCGCTGGTGCTTGCGCCGTGGACGCCCATCGAGGGCCGCATCACGGAACGCGAATGCGAGCACATCCGTGCCCTGTACATGGAAAAGATCACGCAGGTGGACAAGTGGGTGGGCGAACTGCTCGACTCCATCCGCGCTCAGGGGCTCTGGGATGAAACCCTTATCGTGCTGATGTCCGACCACGGCCAGCCGATGGGCGAAGGCGAGCACGGCCACGGCATCATGCGCAAGTGCCGTCCCTGGCCGTATGAGGAACTCGTGCACGTGCCTCTGATCATGCACGTCCCCGGCATCGAAGGCGGCAAGCGCATCAAGAGTTTCGTGCAGAATGTGGACGTGACCGCGACCATCATGGACGCGCTCGGAGAGCTCGGCACGCCGCAGAAGGCGAGCGATTTCGGCTTCCCGACCTACGACACCTCGGAAATGCAGGGCATCAGCCTCCTGCCCGTGATGCGCGGCGAGACCGACACCGTGCGCGACTGCGCCATCGCCGGGTACTACGGCATGTCGTGGTCCCTCATCACCGAGGATTACTCCTACGTGCACTGGCTGGTGAGCGAGGACGTGAAGGACAGCGTGGACTGCATCGCCGGTTCCGGCACTGAAATGAAGGAAGAAATGTGGACCTGCACGGCTGGCGCGAAGGTGCAGGTGCCCGATCATGATGAATTGTACGACCGCAAGGCCGACCCCTTCCAGCTCAACAACATCGCGGATCAGAATCCCGACAAGGCCCGCGAGATGCTCCAGCAGCTCAAGCTCGTCATTGGCGAAATCCGCACGAGCTGAGGATAGGAAGAAAGGGAGAACAGGGGGAAGGGTTTCCCCTCCCTTCCCCCACCCCCCAATCCCTCCCCTTCCTAAGATTTTTGGTTTTAGCGAACCCTTGTTCACTGTGTTGGGGAGGTGCCGGATCCTTGCCGGGCTGCGGGGCTTCCTTTTCCATATATCTCAATCTCTTCCATGCACTGCGCGGAGCGCATATGACAACTGCCGTTGCGACCAACAAGCTGTCCGGAAAGTGGATAGGCTGGCTGACGAGCCTGCTCGGTGGCCTCTTTGTGGCTTGGTGCTTTTATGACCCGAGCACGCCGAAAGTGAACCTCTACTGGTTCGGGACGATCATGGCGATCGGCATGTTCGCCTTTGACCTGCTGCCGAACTTCGTCACCGCCGTCCTGCTCCTGATGTACTACATCCTGACGGGCATCGCGGCCCCGGATGTGGCTTTCGTCGGCTGGACCACCCCCATCCCGTGGCTGTGCATGTGCGGTATGCTCATCGGCGTGCTCATGGAAAAGACGCGCCTCGCCAACCGCATTGCCCTGTTCACCATCAGCCGCGTGGGGACCACCCCCATCCGCATGTACATCGCGTTCCTGCTCGCCGGATTCATCGTCAGCGCGATCATCCCCGACGTCATCACGGTCGACATCCTGTTTATGGCCATCGCCACCGGCATGTGCCAGAGCCTCAACCTGTCCGTGACTTCCCGTTCCGCGACCACCATCGTCCTTGCCGCCTTCTTCGGCGCAACCATCTCTTCGGCGGCCTACCTGCCCAACAACACGGGCATCATCGGCCTGCTCATGGTCAAGGACATGGGCGTCCCGTTCACATGGCTGGGCTTCTACAGCGAAAACCTGCCTTACCAGATCGGGCACGCACTGCTGGCCTATACCATCCTGCACCTTTTCGGCGGGCGTGAGCTTGGCGAACACATTTCCCGCTGCCGCGCTTGTGCCGAAGCGGAACTCGCCACTCTCGGCAAGATGAGCCGCGACGAAAAGAAGACCCTCGTTCTGGCCTTGCTCGCGCTGGTGGCTTTTATCAGCGAACCGTGGCACGGTATCCCCGGCTACTTCGCCTTCTGCAGCATGGTATTGCTCGGCTTCACCCCTATCTTCAACCTGATGGAAGCCAGCGATCTCAAGAAGGTGCAGTTCCCCATCCTGTTCTTTATCGCGGGCTGCATGGCCATTGGCATTGTGGCGGGAACCCTCGGCATCCCCGCATGGCTGGCCGGGAAGCTGGTGCCCTACCTCCAGCAGATCGACAGCAATGCCGGTTCGTCCATGTTCGCCTATTGGGTGGGCGTCGTCGCCAACCTCGTGCTGACGCCTGTCGCGGCGGCAACGTCCCTGAGCGTGCCCATGGCCGAAATCGCCACCTCGCTGAACCTTGGGATCAAGCCTATCCTGTACAGCTTCCTGTACGGGCTTGACCAGTTCTTCCTGCCGTACGAGCTGGCCCCGGCCTTGATCATGTTCGCGACCGGATACGTCCGCGTCCGTTACCTTATCGGTATCATGCTGACGCGTATGGTTTTGGCCAGCCTGATCGTGGCGTTCGTCGCCACCTTTATCTGGCCCATGATGAACCTGTAGGGAGGGGTGAAAAGGAGGAAACATGAACCGTTTCGGATTCTGCAAGCAGGAAGGCCCGGTTTTCCGCATCCGGGATCTCAACAGCCCGTGGCGTTCGGTCCTGCATCTGGGCCAGCGTCAGATGGTAGGCAAGTCCTACCAGTGGGAAGACGATCCCGAAACCCCCACCTTCTCGTTTTTGGAGAAGGGCAGGGTACGGCTCCTGAATCTTTCCGAAACGGGCAAGGAGCGCATCGTGCTCTATATCGAGCCGGGGTGCCTCTTCCGCGAAATCGTGTTGCTGCATGTTTCCCCTTCGCATCCCGCGTCGCTGGTGGCGCTGGAATCCTGTGAAGTCTATAATTTTCCCCGGACCCTGCTGGACGATGCCGAATTCGTGCGGCACCATCCGGCGCTGATGAGCAATCTGGTCCACTCGCTCGGAGCCAAGGCCGGGGCCTTTTACAGCCAGATAACCGAAAGCGTCGAGCTGGACCCGCAGACGCAGGTATGCCGGTATCTGCACCGGCTGGCCGATGAGCGCCGGACCCGCGTGGTCAACCCCGGCGTGTCGCAGTCCGAGCTGGCTCTTGTGCTCGGCTTGCATCGGAGCACGGTATGCCGCATTATCCGGACGCTGCGCGATCGGGGCGTTCTGGGGCACTTTACCCGGTGTTCCCTTGAGATCCTCGACCGCGAAGCCCTCGCGGAGTTGTGCAACCCGAGCGAGGGAGGAAAATAAGATGAGCCGGGGAGAGGGAACTTTCGGGGGTACCCGCACGGTTTCTCCCTCCCTGGATACACCGCCTTCCCACACCTTTTTGAGGAAGGGAGGCGGCACGGAGGGGAATCCCCCTTTCGTGACGAGAGAACCGCATGAAACCCATTGGAGTGACATTATGATCGAGATCATCACCGAAGCCGACTACAAGGATCGCCTTGCCGCGACGGAAAAGGGCGTGCTGCTGTTCTTCAAGAAGCTGTGCCCGCATTGCAAGAACATGGAGAAGGTGCTCGAGAAGTTCGGAGCCGCCAAATCCGGCATCGCGCTGTACGGCATTGATATTGAAGAGAACGCCGCCGCTGCCGCCGCGCTCGGCGCGGAACGCCCGCCGACGATTTTCGTCATCAAGGGCGGTGAGGTCAAAGCTTCCAAGGTCGGCCTCATGAACCCCCGCGAAATGGCCGCGTTCTTCGAGAAGGCCTAAGTTGCCGAATGGGGGAAGGGGGATTCGAGAACGGTGCGCTGATTCGTGTTCCTCCTTCCCTTCGCATTGTCTTTTTCTCTTGTACATCCGTTACGATGAAGGTTTCGATGGCTTCTTGTTTTTGCCAATGATTGCGTGAGCCGAATTCCCTTCGGCGGCAAGGCATGGGCAAAGGCGGGGCCGGTCGTCGCGTCGTCTGTCTCGGAAAAGGCGGCGGTTCCCATGCGGGAAAGCCGTGGCGTCATCTCCTCACCAGCCGAAACGTGTTGAGGTGGGGGCCGGGAAAGGAGGCTTTTTGTAAGGGGCCTTTTTCTCGGCAAATCAGGAGTTTCCATCAGGAGCTTGCAATGGAAGAACGTACTTGTGACATCATCGTACTGGGCGGCGGGCCTGCCGGGATGACGGCGGCGATCTACGCGAAACGCGCGAACCTCGATGTGGTGCTCCTCGAGACGAATGTGACGGGCGGGCTGGTGAATTCGACGTATACGGTGGAGAATTTTCCCTCCTACCCTGAGATCCACGGTATGGAACTCATGGAAAAGATGCGCGAACACGTGGATCACATGGGCGTGGAAGTGGAGGAAGTGTTCGAAGTCACCGGCCTTGAGCTTGGCGAAGACGAGAAAGCCGTGCATGGGGACGGCATCGTTTACAAGGCCCCGGCGATCATTCTGGCGACGGGCCGCAAGCCCATTGCGCTGGACGTGCCCACCGAATGCGATCAGATGCACTTCTGCGCGATCTGCGACGGCGCTCCGTACAAAGGCAAGCGCGTGCTCGTGGTCGGCGGCGGGAACAGCGCCTTCGACGAAGGCTTGTATCTCCTGAATCTCGGCGTCGCCGAGCTGACCGTGGTGGAAATCATGGATCGCTTCTTCGCGGCGGAGGCCACGCAGGACGCCCTGCTCGGCGATCCCCGCGTGAAGGGCTTCAAGACGACCAGGGTCGTGGACGTGGAAGTCACGGACGGCAAGCTGTCCGCCGCCATCCTCGAAAACGCGCAGACCGGCGAACGCACCGCGCTGCCCGTGGACGGGATTTTCGTCTTCCTCGGCCAGTCTCCGAACAACGAATGGTTCAAGGATGCGATCGCCCTTGATGACAAGGGCTACATCCTTGCGGGCGAAGACATGTCTACCAATATTCCCGGCGTGTTCGGCGCGGGCGACATCAACCACAAGCCGTACCGCCAGATCACCACGGCGGTCAGCGACGGCACCGTAGCCGCTCTCGCCGCCGAGCGTTGGTTGCGCAGCCGCAAGAAATAAGGTTATGTATGACTCCGGGGGAGGATGTTTGGGGAAAGGCGTCCTCCCCCGTCATGCCGTCCGCATGAACGGGCGGCGGGGAGAGACGTTCCCTCGGGGGGACGCACGCATATTCCGTCCGCTAGAATACCCCTCTTTATCCTCAGCAAAATACGGTTAAAGAGCGTGTAGCTGGGTGTAGGGATATGTGTCCGAACTCCCCCTTCCGGTTTGTGCCGGGAGGGGGAGTTTTTTGTCTGCCGAACCGTTTTCTCCAGAAGCGGGGCCTGAAACCGTGTCCCGGCAAACGGAAAGGGATTTTATGGGCGGATGACCTTGTCGGCCAGTGCGAGGCTGGTCACGACATCCAGCATGTTGGTGGTCTGTCCGGCCTGCTTCGCCTCAAGGAGGCCGTAGAAATCAAGGCAGGTTCCGCAGACGAGGACGTCCGTCCCCGCGTTTTCCAGAGCCTTCAGACTGTCCAGTGCTTTTCCGGGGGTGGCGGCGAGCTTCACGCCGCCGTTCAGCAGAATGACGCGCCACAGGCTCTCCCCCAGCTCGGGCAGGGTGGACAGGAAATTCCCCATCAGTTTTTCGCCCAGCTCATCATCGCCGCGCCCGAAGGTTTCGGTGGTGATGAGGACCAACGTCTTGCCGGGCGTGAGGGATGCGGCGGCGGGTTCCGGCTCGGTGACGCGGCATCCGCACGCCGTGGCGGAAACGGACCACAAGGCGGCTCCTTCCTGCCGTACTTCCACGGAATAGCCATTGCGGCCGAGAAAGCGGCTCACATTTTCCGAAGCCGCCGTATTGTCCACAAGCACGCGCAGCGAGGCGGGTTTTTCTTCTTCCAGCATCCTGCGGCAGCGGATGACTGGTTCGGGGCAGGCCAACCCGCAGCAATTCAATTCCTTGGTCATATGACTATCCTTTTCTGTTTTTTCATGAAACGGCCGCCGTCCGCACAAACGCTGGACGGCGCTTCCATACCGCCGAAAGGCTTAGTTGAGCATTTCGAGGAAGGCTTCGATACGAACCTTGAGCTGTTCGGTATCCGCCTCCGAGTAGTCCGTCACGATCTGGAGGAACGGCAGATCCAGTTCCTCACGCACGAACTTTTTGACGGACCACGATTCCACATCGTAGGTCTGGCATCCCTGCCAGGTGAGATCGACCACGGCGTCCGCCTGGAACGCTTCCGTCAGCTCTCGCAGCGCCGTGTAGCGGTTGGGGTTGGGCGACATGACAGAGCATGGCGTGTCGAGATACCGTCCGGCGAGTTCGGTCAGCGGATCGGCGGTTTCATCCATCATCAGGCGCACTTTTTTATAACAGGTGCAGTTGTCGATGCAGACGATGCTCGCCCCGCACTCTTCGAGGAGCTGGATGACCTTGTGGGAGCCCAGCCCCGTGGGGACGCCCGTGAGCAGGACGCGGGGCGCGTCCGGGGAAACGGCCCCGTCACTTGCCCCGCCGCTCTCGGCGGCGATGTCCTGAAGGAGCGCGATGGCCTGCTCGTAATCGGGCATGAAGGAAGCCCGGAAACAGATATCCAGCAGATCCATGCCCGTCAGGGGCGACGGTTTGCGCTTGGCAAGGTCAAGGACATCCTTGAGGGCGCGGCGGAGCCGGTTGGTCAGCCGGATGGCATCCCGCAGATCGTCCGTGGTGATGGTGACGCCGAAATCCTTTTCCAGCTTCGCGGCGAGCTTGGCGTACTGGGCGCGCCAGTAGTCCTTGGCGTCCCCATCCTGAATCTGCGGAAGCTGGAGCAGTACGACCGGCTTGTAGGCGGCCAGCAGTTCGTACATCTTTTTCTTGCCGTCGCAGGTGGTATCCGCCACCACGATGTCCGAGGCGGCGAGATAGGGACAGCTGTCTTGGAGCGCGAAACCGAAACTGCTCTTGATCAGCGGGCAAAGGGAGCGGGGGAGCATGGTTTCCGCCACCGGGATGGAATCGTTTTTCGTGCCGCACAGCGAAACCGGAATGGCTCCTGCGGCAAGGGCGATTTCCAGCGGCGAATAGATGCAGTACTGGCCCACGACTTTTTTCCCCGCTTCTTTGGCTTGTTGCAGCGCCAGCACATTGCGCCCGGTGATGTCGCGGAACCGTTCGAGACTTGCGTATGCCATGAAAGTTCTCCTTCAAGGTATGGTGGTGAAGCCGTTCAGATGCGGGCGGCAATCAAGGCCGCTCCGATGGCTCCGACGAATTGCGGATACTGCGGCACGTTGACCGGGACGCCGAGTTCTTCGGAAAGCAGCCTGCTGAACGAAGGGCTTGTCGCCAGCCCCCCCGTGAACGTGCATTCGCCGCGTAAGGGTATGCGGGCGGCAAGACCCCGCATACGCCGGGCGATGGAGCGGAAGACGCCGGCGGCGATATCGGCGGTTGGCGTACCCTGCGCAAGCAGGCCGATGATTTCCGTCTCCGCGAATACGGCGCACATGCTGGAAATGGCGGCGGGCTTTCCCCGTCCGGCGGCTTCGCCGAGTTCCGCCAGCTCCATGCCGAGGATGCCGGAAAGGACCTGTAGAAAACGGCCCGTGCCCGCCGCGCACTTGTCGTTCATCAGAAAATCCTGCACCGAGCCGTCCGGGGCCGTACTGATGACCTTGCTGTCCTGCCCTCCGATGTCGAGCACAACACCCGTTCCGGGGAAGAGGTGGACGGCACCGCGCGCGTGGCAGGTGATCTCCGTGACCACTTTGTCCGCAAAGGGCAGGGAAATGCGCCCGTACCCCGTTCCGACAATACGGGATACCGCGATCCCACCCGCGTCGGCACAGGCGGCGGCCAGAGCCTTTTCCCCGGCCTCGCGCGCGTTCCATCCTGTGGGCAGGACGGCCTTGCCCAACAGCGAACGCGATTGGGGATCGAAGATAACGGCTTTGGCGGCTACGGAGCCGACATCGACACCGGCTACAGGCATACGGTTCTCCTTATGGGGGCGGCGTCGGATGCGGAACCCTTGGGGACGGCGGGAGCCTGCCCTTCCGTCCGGAACGGGCAGAGGCTCTTCACGGGCGTGCCCATGTCCGTATGCTTCTGGGCACGCAAGAAAGCGGCTCCGGAAGAACTCTTCGAGGCAGGGGTATCAGGAAACGCCGAGGGGCTTACCGTTTTCGACGAACGCGTAATTTTTCCGCTCGACGAAAGGCTCAGGGCAGACGCATTGAGCTTTGAAGGGCCTGTCCTTGGGTACGGTCGCGAGGGGCGGGGAGTGGCGCGCCGTGAAAACGAGGCAGCCTCAAAGGAAGGAAGCTCGGCCGAGGGTTTCCCGAACAGGCCGTGTGCGGCAAGCCCGGCAAGGGGTGCCCGGCGGAAGGGTGCGAACATGGACATTTCCCCAATACTTGTTGTGTATGAACGCTCCGAAAGGATTCCGGAGCCTCCGACGCGGCAGTGAAACGTGTATCGCGCACAAGACACAAAAAAGCCCGTATGCAACCATACGGGAAAAGCGATGGGGGAATGTCCGTCAGGAAAGAAAGGCGGGAAAGATGCCGCTATCAGCACACCGCCAACTGTGACGGGGACATACAGCCCCACCGCAGACGGCGTCAGGTCATGCCTGAAATCTGATGGCGGAAACGAGACATGGGGTACCTTTGCTCAGTATTTTCATAAAGCAATAATCGCTGGCCATTGGAATGTAAAGGGCGTTTAGCGTTTGATTTTCATAGATGACGGATAGGATTGTCTTTTCCCGTTTGGATTGCGTCATTTCGCTCCCTTGTCCTGACCGTTTATCGCCTCCTCCGGAATAAGATAACGGACAGCAAGGTTTTCTGGGCGTATCCTTGGACCACGAACAGGCAAGGGAGAGCAAAGGGAATACGCCTAGGCCGTTAGAGGGTTTGAGAGAGAACGTTTCTGGAGAGTTCAATGGATAGTGCCATGACAGCTTCGCTTCTTTCATACGGGAACATTGCGATCAAATTGGCTGTAGGGCTGATCGGTTTTCTTTGGGTGCTGCGGACGACCAATCGCTGCCAATTGGCACAGATGACCCCGGTCGACCTTATAGGCAATTTCGTGATGGGCGGCATCATTGGCGGTGTTATTTATAATCAGGACATAACTACCGTACAATTCATAATCGTATTGGCGATATGGCAGCTTCTGGTATTAGGGGTAAATGCCCTGCGCATACACACGGAGTCCGGTCAGAAAATGATAGTGGGAAGGCCTACTCCTGTTGTGATAAAAGGCAAGTATTTACAGGATAAGTTTGAACTCTTGGGTCTTGATATCGCTGATTTTGCGACATTATCCAGAATCCAGGGCGTTCACTCCCTCTATGATATATGGAATGCGCAGATTGAGCCGAATGGACAGGCCACCATTCAGAAAAAAGATGCCCGCAAAACATCAAATATACTCATAACGAACGGGACAATGGATACAGGCGCTCTGGAAATGATGGAAAAAGATGAAGGATGGTTGAAAAATGAATTACATAAAAGAGGATACGAATCGTATAAAGATATCTTTTTTGCCGAATGGAACGAACTTATTGATGATGAAAGGGGAAAAGCCGGGGGACTGTATATCGTTGGGCGCACGGAAAAAAGAGATTGAAAAGGATACCGCCGGAGCGGAATCCCCTTCAAGGTGACGCCATGCGAGACATCCCGAGGAGTTTTCCCTATCCGGAAGAGGAGATCACGCCATGTCCGTGCCTTGTACGGATGAAGCCTCCCCGCGCTACCGGCGGGATGGTTCAGGGAAATGCGTAGCGGAAATGTAAAATCCGGCCCGCGATATGGCCTTACTCACTCCGGGCGAGCAGAAAATGTTCCGGCAGGATTTCCCGCCATTCCCCGCTCAGATCCGCCGTTTCATGCGTGTAGGGGATGATCTTTTTTGAGCGTTCGTAAACAGGATCCGGTACGGGAATGGCGGAGAGCAGCGCACGGGTATAGGGATGCAGGGGGTTCCCAAAAAGCTCTTTCGCCGGGGCGAGCTCCACCAGCCTGCCCTCGTACATGACGCCCACGCGGTCGCAGAGGTAGCGGACCATCGACAGGTCGTGCGCGATGAACAGGAACGTGAAGCCATGCTGCCGCTGCAAGTGCTGAAAGAGGGACACGATTTGCGCCTGTATGGAAACGTCGAGTGATGCAACGGGCTCGTCGGCGACGATCAGTTCGGGGTTGACGGCTATGCTGCGGGCGATGGCAACGCGCTGTCGTTGCCCGCCGGAGATCTCGGCCGGAAACTTGTTGCCGTAGCTGGTGTCCAACCCGACAAGCGTGAGCAGTTTGTTCACTTCGGCCCGCAACCGGACCTTATCGGGATAAACACGATTGATAACCAGGGGTTCCGCAATGATGTCGGCAACCTTCATGCGTGGATTCAGGGCCGCCGCGGAGTCCTGGAAGATGACCTGCATATTGCGCTGGATATCTTTCTTGTGCTCCCGGTAGGAGCGCTTTTCCGAGATCAGAAAGTCTTTGAAGTAAATCTCGCCTTCCGTCGGGGTATAAATGCCCATAATGGCGCGCGCCACCGTCGACTTGCCGCAGCCGGATTCCCCGACCAGCCCGAAGATTTCCCCCTTTCGCAAGTCGAAAGAAATCCCGTTGACGGCGTGCACCGTCAGGGACTTGTTGATGGGGAAATGCTGCTTGTAGTTTCTGACGGATAAAAGAACCGGATTCTTCAATGGATCATACCGCGGCGTTTGATGGTGACGGGAGGCGTGACCGCGGGCGCCCTTTCATCCAGAAGCCATGTTGCGGCGCTGTGGGTTTCGGAAACGGGGAACATCGGAGGCATCCGCTCGTAATCGATTTTCATGGCATACTGATTGCGTTCGGCGAAGGCGTCACCCGGAGGCGGATCAAGGAGCGTCGGCGGCATACCCGGAATCCCCCTGAGCTCCCCGTTTTCCACGGCCTGAGAGGGGAGGGCGCCCAGCAGCCCCCATGTGTACGGGTGGCGCGGGTCGTAAAAGATTTCCTCGGCGGTCCCGATCTCGACGATTTTCCCGGCATACATCACGGCGACCCGGTCCGCGACGCGGGCGACCACGCCCAGATCGTGCGAAACCAGCACGATGCTGATGCCGGTCCGGCGCTGGATATCACGCAGCAGGTCGAGCATCTGCGCTTGTACGGTCACATCCAGCGCCGTAGTGGGTTCGTCGGCGAAGAGGATGTGCGGGTTCAGGGCCAGCGCGATGGCAAGCACGCACCGCTGGCGCATCCCCCCGGAAAAATAGTGCGGCTGCAAGAGCATCCGCTGGGCTGGATCGTCGATGCCCACGCGGTGGAGCATCTCCACGGCCAGTTTTTGCGCATCTTCCCGGCTCATTTTGCGGTGTTTCAGCACGGCTTCCGTGATCTGCTTCCCGATGGGGATCGTGGGGTTCAGCGTGGTCATGGGGTCCTGAAACAGCATGGAAAACAGGGAGCCGCGCAGCTTGCGCATCTGCTTTTCGGTATACGGGGCAATGTCCTTGCCGTCGATGAGCATTTTGCCGCTGATCCAGGCATTGCCGGGAAGGAGTTTCATGACCGATTTGCACAAGACGGACTTGCCGCATCCGGATTCGCCCACGATGGCAAGCGTTTCGCCGCTCTTGAGGGACAGCGAAACGTCCCGGACGGCCTGAACGGTTCCGTCGGGCGTGTCGAAATGAACGGAAACGTTTTCCAGTTCCAATACGGTGTCCATGTCTTCCTCGGTGCTCCGAAAGGCAGCCGGGGCCGCCCGGATGTCCCGGACGGCCCTGTTGCGTGCGGTTAACGGTTCAGCGTCCAGTCTTCGATATTCCACATGACGCCCACGGCATGGTGGCCGAGAACGCGCGCGGTATCAAGCCCCTTCAGCCCGGCGATGCTGACGTAGTTGCCGTTCAGGTACGCGACCAGCAGGTGGCCGGGACGTTCGGCATAGGCTTCCTCAAACTGGCCGTAGATGGCCTTGCGCTGGGCCGGGTCTTCGGTGGCGCGGCCCTTTTTCAGCAGTTCGTCGACCTTGGGATTGGAATAGGCCATCGTGTTGTCGCTGGCTCCGGTGACGAAGTCCTTGTAGACGCCGTCCGGGTCGAATTCGGCGGCGAACCCGGCGAGGAAGCCGTTGTATCCGGCCTTCCAGTCGAACTTGGTGACGAGGACGATCTGCATGTCAACCCCGGCCTTCTTGAGTTCGTTGGCAATGACCTTGGCGATGTCGACGCGCTCTTCCTCATAATCCCGGACCTGAATCGTGAACGAGAACTTCTGTCCGTTGCGCTCGTAGATGCCGTCCTTGCCCTTCTTCCAGCCGAGTTTTTCCATTTCGGCGGCGAACTTCTTGAGATCGTAGGGATAGATGTCCGCGGCCTTGTTGCCGCCATACGTGTTCATCTGGATGGGGCTGAACGCCGGGAAGCCCTGGCCGTTCAACACGCTCTTGGCGATGGCGTTCTTGTTCAGGGCGTAGTTCAGCACGCCGATGGAGTCGCCGTTTCGCTTCCAGAAGTCGGTATGGAAATCCATAGCGGCGGAACGGTAGTCGGCGGTGGCGAAGTCGATGTTCTTGTAGCCGTCCTTGCCCCGGAACGTGTCCGCATACTTGGCGTTCAGCCACGCCAGATCCGCTTCGCCGGACTGGAGCATGAGGGCCTTGGTGCTTTCGACGGCGACGGTCTTGTAGACGATCCGGTCGATGTTCGGCACCTTGCCGTAATAGTCATTGTTCTTTTCCAGAATGATCATGCCGCCGGCGGTGTCCCATTCCACGAACTTGTAACGTCCGGTGCCCACGGGGTGCTGGTTGGCGGGGGCTGTGTTGATGTCTTTGCCCGCGAACAGGTGTTTGGGCAGGATGCCGATGGTGAAGTTGTCCAGCATGGCGGCGTTAGGCTTGGACAAGGTGAAGACCACGGTCTGGGCGTCCGGCGCCGTGATCGACTTGATGTCCTCGTAGTTGCTGGTAATGGATGAGGCCAGCGTCTTGTCTTTGGTCAGCGCGTCGTAGGTGAACAGGATGTCTTCCACGGTCAGCGGCTTGCCGTCGTGCCATTTCACGCCGTCGCGCAGCTTGAAGGCATAGGTGTGCGTCCCTTTATCATAAGTGAAGCTCTCGGCGAGCTCGGGAACCGGCTGGCCCTTGGCGTCGTACTTCATCAGGCCGGAAAAAATGATTGTGGGCAGTTCCTGATGGTTGTTGAGCAGGGGATTGATGGTGTCCTCGTTTTCTCCGGCGTAGACAAGGGTGTTCGCCATTTCGTCGGCGGCGTTGGCGGGCATTGAGGCGAGACAGAGCGCAAGGCACACGAGGCCCCAGCGAACCGTTTTCAAGACCGGAGCGGTCAATACGTTCCTCTTCACGAAGTTCTCCTTTTCGGATTGTCGTACGTTGCCTGTATTTATAAAGGCGACCTGTGGTTACAGGTTGCTTGGCCCTTGGTTGCTTCTTTTTCGGAAGTAATGGCCGATGCTGGTGATGCTCAGCAGCGTAACCACAAGGAAAACCCCGGGGATGAGGATGACCCACCACGAGTTGAGGAGGAGCGCCCGGTCGGCCAATGCCAACATGCTCCCCCATGAGAGCACGTCCACAGGCAGGCCCAGTCCGAGGAAACTCAAGGTCGCTTCCATCGCCATGCTGGTGCTGATGCTGGAAATGACCACGAACATGATCGCCGACACGAAATTCGGGATGAGGTGCTTGCGCATGATGAAGGGAAAACGCGCGCCCATGCAGCGCGAGGCGAGGATGTACTCGCTGTTGCGGATCTGCCGGACTTCGCTCCGGACAATGCGGGACAGGGCGAACCAGCCGGTGACGCCGATGACGAGCGCGATGGTGAGCTCGTTCTGCTTGCCCATGAGAGAAAGGATCAGCAGCAGGGACAGAAGGACCGGGACACTTTGCAGGAGTTCCACCGCCCGCATCATGGCGCTGTCCACCACGCCGGAGGCGACCCCGGACAGGCAGCCGTAGGAAACCCCGATAAGGGTAATGACCGCGGCGCTCATCAGCCCGATGAAGATGGAAGCCCTGCCGCCGTACCAGATGATCGAGTAAATGTCCCGCCCCAGAGAGTCCGTGCCGAACCAGAATTCGGCATTGGGAGCCTCATTGACGTTCATGAGAAAGAGTTCGGCGGGATCATGGTTGATGATCAGGTTGGAAAAAAGGCAGCCGAGGGCGATCACGGAAAACACGGCGACGGAGAGGGTGGGCTTGCCTTTCAGCCGCGCCCAGAAGCCTTTTTTCCGTATGGCGGGCTGGTGCGCCCTGTACCCGGCCCCGACGATCGTGAAGGCATCGTTGGAAGAGGCGTCCATCAGCACACGACCCCGTCAGAAGGCTTCATGCGCGGATCGATGACTTCGTTGACGGCCTGCGCGACAAGGCTGCTCAGCATGACCATCGCCCCGGTGATCAGCACCATGAGCATCAGCAGGTTGTAGTCATGGTATTTGGCGCTGGATACGGCGAGCAGGCCGATGCCCGGATAATTGAATACGGATTCCGCTACATAGGTGCCGCTCAGGACGTGGGGGATGGATATGGCCATGATGCTGACGATGGTGGGGAGCACGTTCCGCAGGCAGTGGCTCAGCAGGACCCGTGTCCTTCCGAGCCCCTTGGCCCGCGCCAGCAGCACGTAATCACGGCGGATTTCATCCAGCAGCTTGTTACGGATCATATAGGCGTAATACCACAGGTGGCTCGCCACCATGACGATGAGCGGCAGGACGAGGTGGCGCAGGCGGTCGGCTACGTCGCCGGATTTCCCGATCCCGTAGGCTCCGCTGCTCGGCAGCAGTTTGAGGTTGACGCTGAAAACGAGCACCAGCACCACGCCCATCCAGAAGGCGGGCACATAAAAGGCCACCGTGCCGATGCGGCAGACGAACCGATCCATGAAGGTGTCCTCGAACCGAGCGCAGAAGAGGGCAAGCGCGATGGCGAGCAGAAAGACCAGCGCGTAGGCGATGCCGCCGAGCATGAGCGTATTGCCGATAAGCGGAGAAACGACATCAAGGACGGGGCGTTTGTATTTCAAGGAGATGCCGAAATCCCCCTGCATGACGTTCCCGATCCATTTGGCGTACTGCATCCAGATGGGGCCGTTCAGCCCCAGCCGTTCCCGTGCGGCGTCCAGTTCCGTGGTCGTCATGGACTGCATGGCGTCGCCGTAGAAGGATTGGAGAGGATCGCCGGGGGTCAGCCGGGATACATAGAAAACGATCAGCGACAACAGAAACATCATAGCGATGAACACCAGCGTTTTCCGTGCGAGAGAAGCCAACAGTTGTCTGCTGTTCATAGTCTGCCTTCCTTGGAGCGCGATCCTTCGGACTGTTCCGATACTGTTTCGTAACACGTTGTTTTCTTAGATGTAGATTATAGTGTTACGTGTATAAAAAATGTAATACGAGGTATACCGGCCACCGCCGACGGTGTCAATGAGAGGTCTTTTGCATCAAGCGGGCACTGGCTTCGGGCGGATTCCCTCCATAGCCATAAACGGATTACATCCTGATATAAAAAGAGAAAACAGAGTGATAAAAACACTCCATTACCCTGTCTGGCGGTTCTTGGTGGGCGACTTGAGAGGGTTTTGTATAGGGCAAAGTGTTACTTTTGTCAAATTAATGCTATCATGTTGTTTGAAAGTATCCCCCCGCGCATGTCGGCACACTCAATTACGGTAATTGTTACGGCATTGAACAGACAAGACGAAGCCCTCCCGAAGAAGGGAATCTTCGGGAGAGGCGTAGGCGTTTCGTCAATAGGGAATACCGCTTTCGTGAAAAGGAGCGGATAGCAGATGTTTCCCGCCGGGGTGCCGCCGCAAGCGTCAGGGGCAGATACGGCGGATTCCTTGTTGGTGTTCACCCGACATAGCGTGCCCACAGAGCCGAGAGCGGCATGATGATGAGCATGGACGGCAGCATGTTGATCACGGGAAAGATTTTGATGCCGCACATGCGCAGCCCCGTGGCGACGAAGATGACGCCGCCGCAGGCGGTAAAGTCGCTGAGCATTCCCGGCGTCATGTATGGGGCGAGGAAGGCGGCGGAAGCATAGAGCAGGGAGAGGATGGCGAATTGGGGTATGGCGATGAGGCTGACCGACAGGCCGAAAAGCGTCCCGAACACGATGCCGCTGAACAGATCGAGAACGGCCTTGGTGAGGAGGATGTCCGTGGACCCGGTGATGCCTTCGTTTATCGCGCCGAAGATGCCCATGCTGCCGAAGCAGAAGGCGGAAACAAGGGTGATGATGTTCACGATGTACGTCTCATTGCCGCAGTGCTTGCTTTTCGCGAGGCGGAACAGCGCCCTGATGCACTTGGCAAGAAAAGATTCGGCAAAGACGAGTTCGCCGATGACGGAACCCACGATGAGGGCCATGACCACGACGGGAAGTGCTGAAGCCTTGTTCACGAGGGTGGAGCCCATACACAGCGTGATCACGCCGAAGATGAGGGGAAGCGTTTCCTTGACGCGATTCGGGATAAGCCCGGAGAAGAGGGTCCCGGCGAGCCCGCCGATGAAAAGAGCGCTACTGTCTGTAATTGGTCCGATCATGATGCTTAACCTATTGAAATAATGTAAAAAATTGTTTCATTCAATTGTACCATGAAACATGGCGCTGAAAAATTGTCAAGCTTCAAAAAAGAGGAACACGGTCTTTGCTGAGAAGGCGGATGAATCGGCATATGCTGGCACGATGGGGGGAAAGCCGCTTGCCATTTCTTTGGTGGCTTTGCTAACCTAACGGGCACAACTGGAGCCGCGTGGGATGGCATGGCATCCTTTTCCGCAAAAACGGGAAGAGGATATGTCCGCTTTCCGCCGTATTTTTGGTAGAGGGAAAACATTGACAGGCCACATAGGGTGAGCTATGGAAAAGTCGTCAGACGTCAGACGAGTTAGGGAACAACGGGAACCCCTGTATGTGGAAGTGAAAGAGGCCATTCTCGAATTGGCCCGTACGCAGTGCGGCCCGGATCGCAGGCTTCCTTCCGAGGAAGAGTTGTGCCGCCTGTTGGGCGTAAGCCGGGCTACGGTGCGGGAAGCGTTGAGCATCCTTTGCCGCGAAGGGTTCGTCTCCAAAAGGCACGGCATAGGGAACCTCGTCAACCGCAGCGTGCTTGATACGCCGATGCGTTTCGATTTGGAGCGCGGGCTCCGTCGGATGCTTGAAGACGCGGGATATCAGGCAACCACGATCCGGGAAATGCCCGTGAGCCCCGGGGGGAAGGACATCCTTTTGGATGATCCGACGCTGCCGGTCAGGCTGACGATCCCCCGGCCGTGGAAGATCCAGCGGACGGCGCATCTTGTGGAAGGCGCGCAGGCCATTGTGACCTGCAACGTGTTCACGTCGAACGGCTCATGGAATGGAAAGGGGTTCGCGCAGGAACTGGCCTATACGGATGTGATCAACCTGCTGTCGGGCGGCACGTTGTCGCACACGGTGATGGCGTTCCTCCCGTGGTGCGCGGGGAAGGGGATCGCTTCCGCTTTCGGGCTTGCTCCGGGTACGCCGATCATTCTGTGGCATGAGCTGAACTACGGCATACAGGATACCTTGTTGTGCGAGAGCGTGGTGGCTTTCAATCCGGATTTTGTGACCCTGCGCGCGCTCCACAGATGGTAGTGTCCCCTGACATGGCAAAGGCCTTTTTCTGAATCCTTTGGAACGGATCACGACAAGGAAGTGCTATGTTTTCCAGAAAGATCCAATCACTTTGCATTGCCCTGTTCTGCCTCTGCGCCGCCGTGCCCCAGATGGCCTTCGCGGAGTATCCGGAACACCCCGTAACCGTGTATCATCCCTTCGAGCCCACGCCGTATGACGCGTTGAGCAAGGTCTACAATGCGGAAATGTCGAAGATTTTGGGTGTGCCCTTTGTCTTTGAATATGGTATGATGGGCAAGGCGGCGAAAGCGACGCTCACCGGCAAGCCCGACGGCTACACCGTGTATTTCGCGGCGATGGGCCCGATGGTCCTGAAGCCCAACATGGTCGGCCCGTCCGCCTCGCCCAAGGATTTCCGGGCCGTGGGGCGTGCGACACTGCTGCCAATCCTGTTCGTGGCGAACAAGAATGCGCCCTTTAAGACCTTTGAAGAGTTCAGGGACTACGCGAAGGCCCATCCCGGCAAGGCCCGGATCGGGATCACCAACGCCCCCAGTTCCCTCCAGATCGGTATGACGCACCTTATCAAGGATCTTGCCAAGCTGGATGTGCAGCTTGTGGAGCAGCCGGACGGCCCCGTGCGCGGGACCATCGACTGCCTGATAGGGGATACCGACGCGCTGATCAGCCATCCGCCGGATATCATGCGCTACATCAAGCGCGGGGATTTCGTTCCGCTGGCGACGTTCGCGCCGGAACGCCTCGCCATGCTGCCCGATGTGCCGACCCTGCGTGAGCTCGGCTATGATTTCTCCCAGACGAGCTGGCGTGTCCTCGTGGTGAACAAGGATACTCCGGACGCCATTGTGGAAAAGCTCGCCAAGGCTTCCGAGCGGGCGTTGAACAGTCCCGCCATGAAGAAGTCCGCCGAGGAGAATTACGAAATTCTCGCTTGGCTGCCCCCGAGCGAGGCCGATGCCTTCCTCCAGTCCGAGTTTGATTTTTATCGGGATCTGTCCATGTCCATGGGGTTGCACTATACCCAACGGCCCAAGAAGTAACCGCTTGCGCAGCATCCTCAAGAGCCTCTTCGTTTACGGCGGAGAGGCTTTTTTGTGGGCAACGTCTTTTTCACGTATGGGGACTGCATTTTGGGCCTTTCGGCTTTGTGCGGCGATTGACAACCGCCAACGGGGTACATAAGAAGCAAGACCATATGCTGGCTGGTGTCTGCGCTTGCCTCGCCGTTTCCGAACGTGCTGCGTCTATTCTGCCGAGGCGGCTTTGCCGCTCACCGCAACACACAGGAGGCCCCATGACGGGATGTGGAACGGAACGCTACGCCGACTGGTTTTTTGATTTGGATGGGACGCTGGTGGACAGCGCCCCCGATATCCTGCGGCTGCTCGGCGGCGTGCTGCGGGAGGAAGGGCTCGCCGTGCCCAAACTGGACAAGGGGCGCATCGGGCCGCTTCTGGAAGACATCATCCGCGGGATCTGCCCGGATCTGGCCCCTGCTGATCTGGAGCGCATCGTCCGCATCTACCGGGCGCGCTACCGCGCCTGCCCCTTTGACGAAAGCCCGGCGTTCCCCGGCATACCGCCGCTGTTCGAGCGGCTGTCGGGGCGGGGCTGCCGGTTGTTTGTGGCTACCAACAAGCCGGAGGACGTAACCCGCCGTCTGCTCGACGCCCGGGGTCTTCTGCCGTACCTGACCGGGTTCGCGTGCAGCGATTCAGTGCCGGGGCGACGGCTCTCCAAGGCCGGGATGCTGGCCCTGCTCATGGAGCGCCACGGCGTGGAGCCGGGGACGGCGATTATGGTCGGGGACTCGGCGCTTGACATGCGGGGAGGGCAGGAGGCGGGGATGGCCACGGCTGCGGCCTTGTACGGGTATGGGCGGCGCGGGGCGCTGCTCGAAACCGGGCCGGATTTCGTCATTGAGGATGCGGCGTGGACGCGCGTGGTCCGGCTGTCCGGCGGAGCCGCCGGTTTGCATGAAGGAAGGATTGCATGAAGCAGGAAAATCGGCATCAGGCCATTCTCTATGCCGTGATGCGGCAAGGGTACGTTTCCATCGAATCGCTGGCTGAGGAGCTCGGGGTGTCGTCGCAGACCATCCGGCGGGACATTTCCGAGCTGGACAGGACGGGGATGCTGGAACGCAGGCCGGGCGGGGCGAGCTGCCGCACGACCATTCTGAACAGCACCTACGATGCCCGGCAGGTCGAGGATTTTAAGGACAAGGAACGCATCGCCCGGACCATTGCGGAGTATATCCCCGACAACAGTTCCATTTTCCTGACCCTCGGGACGACCGTGGAGGTCATCGCGTACGCGCTGCTCGAGCGCTCCGGGCTCATGGTCATCACCAACAATGTGGTGGCGGCACTTACCCTGAACAAGAAGACCGACTTCGAGGTGGTTCTCGCTTCGGGCTATATGCGCAAGAGCAGCAACGGCCTTGTGGGGGAAAGCACAATCGAATTCGTCAACGGTTTTCAGTGCGATTACGTGATCACGAGCACCGGGGGCATCAGCGAGGCGGACGGTCATCTGCTTGATTACCATACGGCGGACGTGAGCGTGGCGCAATGCATGATGCGCAATGCAAACAAGGTGTTGCTGGCGGCAAGCCGCTCGAAGATCGGGCGGCAGGCCGTGGTCAGGGTGGCCCCGCTCAAGACCGTGGACGTATTGTTCACCAACAGCCCTGTCCCTTCCCGGTTGGAGGAGGTCGCGCAAGCCGCGGGCGTGGAATTGATCGCTTGTTGATGGAATAAATTTTACAACTATATGGCGATCAATATTTTTGGAAAGGATTCTATATTTTTTTAATATATTGAAATTAAATGAATATAAAATACAGCATCCGTTCATGCCGAATGGATGCTGTATTTTTTTGTACATTTTTTGAAAATGTATTGACACAAAACGACGTTTCGGAGATGGAATGAAACAGAATAGACGCAGTATTGGTTCTCGGACTGGTGACGGCAATCCCGTTAGTCCGCCGGATTGTTCCTTTCGGAACATGACGGCGCCACCCTCAAACCGGAGAGTTTCATATGCGCAAAGGTCTTTTCACCCTTCTGTCCCTTGTCTGCGCCGGCCTGATCTGGGCCGCGCCGGCCCCCGCGAACGCGGCGGACAAGATCGTCATCCGTTTCGCGCACAGCAACACGCCTTCGGACATGGACCCCTATCATGCGCTCGTCACGAAGATGAGCGACAAGCTGGTCAAGAAGCTCGGCGCTGACCGTATCGAGATCCAGGAGTTCCCCGCCGGGCAGATCGGCAGTGAGGAGCGCAGCTTCCAGGACGTGCAGCAGGGCATCCTCCAGATGACCGTGCTCGCGGTGAACAACGCCTCGATCTTCTCCCCCTCCCTCGGCGCGTTCGACCTTCCCTACATCTTCAAGAGCGTCAAGGAATTCGACGACTGCGTCGATCAGAACTGGGATCTCATCAACAAGCGCATGGAAGCCGAAAGCGGCACCGTCGCCATCGCGTGGCATTCGCAGGGCTTCCGCTTCATCACCAACAGCAAGCAGCCCATCAGCACGCTGGCCGAACTCGCCCCGGTCAAGATCCGTACCCCCAACAACCCGATCATGATCGGCGTGTACCGTGCCTGGGGCACGGACCCGGTTCCCATGGCTATGGACGAAACCTTCAACGCCCTCCAGCAGAAGGTCGTGGACGGTCAGGACAACCCGCTGGTGTCCATCGCCACCAACCGCTTCTATGAAGTGCAGAAGTACATCACCGAACCCCACTACAAGCTGTGGACGGGCCCCGTGGTCGTGAATGTGGATTGGCTGCGTTCCCTGCCCGCCGACGTGCAGCAGGCCATCATCGAGGCCGGGCGCGAAACCACCGTCGAAATGCGCGCCCTGCTCGACAAGCAGGAAAGCGCCTCCCGCGAGTTCCTGAAGGAAAAGGGCATGGTCTTCTGCGGCGTGCCCACGGACGAGGACGAGTGGATGAAGCGGGCCGTCAGCATCTGGCCCCAGTTCTACCCCCAGATCAAGAACCTTGAAATCGTTGAGGCGTTCATGAAGACGCTGGGACGCCAGCTCCCCAGATAAGCCAGGTTTGACGGGGCGGCCTTCGGGCCGCTCCTCCCCTCAGGAGTTCCGCTATGAAGAATCTGCTTGCATGGCTCGACGTTCACTTTGAAGACGCGCTCTGCGGCGTCCTGCTCGTCGGCATCATGATCATGCTCATGGCGCAGGTGGTCGTCCGGTTCGCGTTCGGGCACGGGCTCACGTTTTCGGAAGAACTGTGCCGTTTCTCCTTCCTCTATCTCGTGTATTTCGCGGCGAGCCTCGTAGCCTGCAAGGGCGCGCACATCCGGGTGACCGCGCACACCCAGAAGCTCCCCGCGCCCGTGCGCGTCGGCCTGCTCATGCTGGCGGATCTGCTTTGGCTCGGGTTCAACGCCACCGTGATCTATCAGGGCGCGCTGCTCATCGACAGCATGTCCACCCGCCCTATGGTGTCGGGCAGTATGCTGCTTGATCTGCGTTACGTCTATTTCGCCGTCCCCGCCGCCTTCACGCTCCAGAGCTTCCGCATCCTCCAGCGGTGGTACCGGCATTTCCGGGGCGGCGTTTCCGTCCTCGGCCAGCAGGAGGAGGTGTAGCATGCCCGCCGATGCCGTTCTTTGGATTGTTATGGCCTTCTGCCTCATTGTGGGCTGCCCCATTTTCGTGTCGCTCGGCGTGGCTTCCACCCTTGCCCTGATCCTCACCAATATCCCCATGCGCATCGTCGCGCTCGACATGCTCAAGGTGATGGACATGTTCCCGCTGCTCGCCGTGGTGGGCTTCATCTTCGCGGGCGCGCTCATGGAAAAGGGCGGCATGGCCCGCCAGATCGTCGATGTGGCCTCGCTGTTTGTGGGCCGGATACGCGGCGGCCTCGGCATCACCACCATTCTGGGCTGCCTGTTCTTCGCCGCCATGATCGGCTCGGGCCCCGGCACGGTCGCCGCCATGGGCAGCATCATGATCCCCACGATGGTCCGGCGCGGCTATTCGCCGGAATACGCGGCGGGCGTGTGCGCCACGGGCGGCACCCTCGGCATCCTGATCCCGCCGAGCAACCCGATGATCATCTATGGCATCATCGCCAACACCTCCATCGCGGCGCTGTTCACCGCCGGTTTTGTGCCGGGCTTCCTGCTCGGGTTCATGATGATGCTCATGGCCTATTTCCTCGCCCGCCGCGCCGGGTTCACCGGAACCGTGGGCGAGGACAAGGATGCCCGTTTCTGGCCCATGTTCCGCAAGAATTTCTTCTCCCTGATGGCCCCGGTCATCATCCTCGGCAGCATCTACGCCGGGATCTGCACGCCGGTGGAAGCCTCGGTGGTGGCGGTGTTCTACGCCCTGTTCGTCGGGACGTGCATCACCCGCGAGCTGAAGATCGCCCAGCTCTGGGACGCGATCAAGCTGACCAACGTCTCGGCAGGCAGCATCATCATCGTGCTCGGCGTGTCCACACTGTTCGGGCGCATCCTGACCATGCAGCGCATCCCGCACCAGCTCGCCAACGCCATGATCACCCTGACGGACAATCCGTACGTCATTCTGGTGCTCATCGGGCTTCTGCTGCTGTTCCTCGGGATGTTCATGGAAACCCTCGCCACCATCGTCATCCTCGCGCCTATTTTCCTGCCTCTGATCACCAAGGTCGGCATCGATCCCGTGTTCTTCGGCATCTTCTGGGTCATCACCAACGAGGTGGCACTGCTTTCGCCGCCACTGGGGGTGAACCTGTTCATTGCCCAAAACCTGTCGGGCATCAGCTTCGAGCGGGTGGCCAAGGGCGCTTTCCCCTACATGATGCTGATCATCTGTTTCATCATAATGCTGATCCTGTGGCAGGATCTGCCCTTGTGGCTTCCGCGCCTGACGGGGCAATACTAGTTTGATAGGGAGTTCGGATATGTCTGAAAAGGACTTTGACCTGATTTGTATCGGCCGGTCGTGCGTGGATCTCTACAGCGGCGAATTCGGCGTCCCGCTGGAGCGGGCCATGACCTTCACCAAATCCGTGGGCGGAAGCCCCATGAACATCGCCATCGGCACGTCCCGGCTCGGCCTGCGGGTGGGCGCGATCACCGGCGTGGGGCAGGAGGACAACGGCCGTTACCTCAAGTGGCAGCTCTCCTGCGAAGGCGTGGACGTCAGCGCCGTGAAGACCGATCCTAAGCGGCTCACCGCGATGGTGCTCCTGAGCATCCGGGGCGACAACGACTTCCCGCTCATCCAGTACCGGGAAAACTGCGCCGACATGGGCCTGACCGCCGAGGATATCGATCCTGACTATCTGGCCCGGGCCGGGGCCGTGCTGGTGACGGGCACGCACCTCTCCCGCGAGGGAGTGCGCTCCGCGACCATGAAGGTGCTTGAAACCGCAAAACGCCTTGGCCTCAAGTGTATCCTCGACATCGACTTCCGCCCCAACCTCTGGGGGTTGCAGGGCCATGACGCGGGTTCCAGCCGCTGGGCCGAGGCGTCCGAGCAGGTGACCGCCGAATACAAGAAAGTCCTTCCGTACTTCGACCTCATCGTGGGGACGGAGGAGGAATTCTTCATCGCGGGCGGCAAGACCGAAGCGATGGAAGCCCTGCGCGAAGTCCGCAGGCTCTCGAAGGCGCTCCTCGTCTTCAAGCTCGGGGACAAGGGCTGCGCCGCGCTGCCCGGCGATATCCCGGACAGCTTTGTGGATGAGGTGGTCTATCCGGGTTTCCCGGTGAAGGTGTTCAACTCCATCGGCGCAGGCGACGGGTTCATGTCCGGCTTCCTGCGCGGCTGGCTGCGCAATGAGGATTTGGCCTCCTGCTGCCGCTACGCCAACGCCGCCGGGGCGTTCGCCGTGTCCCGCCTCGGCTGCTCCTCCGCCTATCCGAGCTGGACCGAGCTGCAATATTTCATCAATCACGGCAGCAAGCACAAGTGGCTGCGTGAAGACGCCATGCTGGAACAGATCCACTGGGCCACCAACCGCCGCAACAAGTGGAAGAACCTCGCCGTGTTCGCTTTTGATCACCGCGAGCCCTTCTCCGCGCTGGCCGCTGAAACGGGCCGTGACGCCAAGGCTATTACCGCCTTCAAGGAATTGGCTTTCCGAGCCGTGGCGGAAGCCTCCTCGGAGCTTGAAGGCCAGAATGATGTGGGCATTCTCGTGGACGACACGTACGGCCAGTCCGTCCTGTTCGAGAGCAACCGCTATCCGTTCTGGGTGGGCCGTTCCATTGAAAAGACCGGCGTCAATCCGCTCATGTTTGAGGGCAAGGCCGACGTGGGTTCGACGCTTCAGGCGTGGCCTGAGAACCATGTGGTGAAATGCCTGTTCCGCCCCGGTGCGAAGGATACGCCCGAGGTCGTGGAAGAGAACGAGCGCCAGCTGTGCCGCCTCTTCTCGGGGGCGCGGAGCACCGGGCATGATCTCCTGTTGGAAATCATCGTCGACCAGCCTCAGACGCGGGAAGAGCAGGACGCCTGCCTGCTGCGCTGGATGCGCCGCTGCTACGAGCTTGGCGTGTACCCCGACTATTGGAAGATACTGCCCGTGGCCGATGCGGGTACATGGCAAGCCATCGAAGCACTGATTGATGAATACGATCCGTACTGCCGGGGCATTCTGTTCCTCGGGCTCAACGTGGCGGAAGCCGAGCTGGTGAAGCGGTTCGCCGCGCTGCCCGAATCGCCGCGCGCGCTTGGGTTCGCCATCGGGCGGAGCATCTTCCTCGAACCGGCCCGCAAGTGGTTTGCCGGGCGGATGTCCGATGAGGACGCCGTGGCGACCATGCGGGATTGCTTCCTGCGGCTGGCCCGCGCGTGGAACGGGCGCAGGCACGGGTAGTTTTTCGGGGGCTGCTCGCCCCCGTACCCCTCGGCAGAGGCGCTGCCTCTGCACTCCGCAAGGGGGCAAGCGCCCCCTTGACCCGGCGTGAAGTTTCCTGCTGCAAGGCTGCGGGAAGCGCTGGGAGGGAATTGCCTCTTTATACGCAATACAAACAAAACAAAATTTCCTCCACCCCAACCCCGGGCGTTCCGCATTCCCCCTGCGGGACGCCCGAACCAAGGCATTTTGAAAGGAACGGCGCCATGAAAACATGCGTATTGTATGGTCCTAAAGACCTCCGCATTGAGGAGCGCCCCGTCTCCGAGCCGCAGCCGGGTTTCGTCCGTCTGCGCATGGGCGGTGTGGGCATTTGTGGGAGCGATCTTCATTATTACCATATCGGGCGCGTCGGGAACGCCGTGGTCCGTGAGCCCATGATCCTCGGGCACGAGCTGAGCGGCGTGGTCGATGCAATCGGCCCCGGCGTATCCGGCCTTGTGCCGGGCCAGAAGGTCATCATCAACCCTACCGATGAATGCGGAACGTGCGGCTATTGCCGGTCCGGGCACCAGAACCTCTGCCCGGATCTGCGTTATTACGGATCGGCGGCCCGGACTCCGCATGTACAGGGGATCATGGTCGAATACCCGATGGTGCAGGCCCGGCAGTGCGTGGCGGTCAGCGACGCCATGCCGCTTGATCAGGCCGCCTGCGTGGAACCCCTCGCCATCGCCCTGCACGCTGTGGCCCGCGCCGGGAATCTGCTCGGCAAGCGGGTGTTCGTCAGCGGGGCGGGGCCGGTGGGCTGCCTCATCGCCGCCGTTGCCCGTCTGAACGGTGCGGCGTCCGTGGCTGTCAGCGATATGGAGGAGTTCCCGCTGTCCGTGGCGGTGAAGCTCGGTGCGGACGCTGTGTTCAAGGCCACCGATCCCACGCTGGCCGATCTCGCCAATGGCTGTGAGGCCTGCTTTGAGGCGTCCGGTTCCGTGGGTGGCATGAACACTTGCCTGAGGAGCGCCGCGCCCGGCGGGACGGTCGTGCATGTCGGGTTCCTCGGTGAAGAGGAGGTTGCCTATCCGATCAATACGATGGTCATTCGCAAGGAAGTCACGGTCTGCGGCTCGCTGCGCGCCTATCAGGAATTCCCGCTTGCCGCCCGCCTCGTGGAATCGGGGCGGCTTGATCTGTCGCCCCTGATTACCGCTTCCTATCCGCTGGAAAAGGCGGAAGAGGCCATTCTTGCCGCCAGCGACAAGACCCGATCCATGAAAGTCGTCCTGACCGGACCGGCACTGTGAGGTTGTTATGAATATCAGTATTTCCGTCGCCGCCACGCCGTGCGCCATGCCGCAGATCATGTTCGCGGGCGATCTGGAGGCGCGCTGTGCGCTCCTCGCCGGGCTCGGCTATGACGGCATCGATATGTTTTTCCCCGATCCGCAGTGCACGGATGCCCGCGCCGCCAAAGCAGCGCTGGATCGCAACGGACTGCGGGCTACCATGCTTGCCGCGCAGGGCGATCTCATGGCCGACGGCTTGTATTTGAATGATGCCGGAAGGCTGCCCGAACTGCTCGAGCGCTCGAAGTACCATCTGGAACAGTGCGCCGTGCTTGGGGCCATGCCGAACATCGGTTTCATCCGGGGCTGGCACCGCAACGATCAGAACAGCCTGCCCCGCATGGCGGACGGCCTCGCCGCGTATTGTCAACTGGCGGCGTCCTTCGGTGTGGACGTGCTCTTGGAACCGATCTGCCGTTACGAAATCGACTCCATCCATACAACGGATCAGGCCATCGACCTGTGCGAGCGTGCCGGAAAACCCGCCAATCTCGGGCTCCTTCTTGATCTCTTCCATATGAATATTGAGGAAGCGTCCGTGTGCGGAGCCATCTGCCGCGCCGGATCGCTCGTGCGGCACGTCCATTTCGTGGACAACACCCGCGCCGTGCCCGGCATGGGTTGCATGGCGCTGCCGGATGTCGTGGCCTGCCTCAAGGCCGTGGGCTACGAAGGGTTCCTCGGCATCGAAGCCATCCCCGGCTCTGATCCGGAAGGAGAGGCCAGCAGCGGTCTGGCCTTCACCCGCGCGCTGGGCGTGTGAGGCAATATCCGTTAGCAAACAGGCGGCATTTTTCTTTTGCTGGAATGTTTCGGTGCGGCATATCCCGAGGAATTCCTTCAACCATTACTGTAAGGATGCAATCATGTTTTCTCTGAACGGCAAGACGGCTCTCATTACTGGTTCCGGGCGCGGCATCGGCCTCGCCATCGCGGAGGCGATGGCCCATCAGGGCGCGAACATCTTCCTGTCCGACATCAACAGCTCGGTTGTGGAGCGGGCAGCCGGGGAACTGGCGGAGCAATATCCCAACGTGGCCGTGCGCGGCCTGACCTTCGACGTGACCGACAAGGCGCAGATCGAAAGCGCCATGCAGACCATCAGGGATGCCGGGAACGGCCTGCAAATCCTCGTCAACAATGCGGGTATCAACCTGCGGGAACCCGTGGCGGACATGGACGACGCCCTGTGGCAGAAGATGCTCGACACGAACCTGACCAGCGTGTTCCGGGTATCGCGGGCGGCGTTCCCCATGCTCAAGGAAAAGGGCGGCAAGGTGATCAACCTGTGCTCGCTGATGTCCGAAATCGCGCGTCCCACGGTATCGCCCTACGCGAGCACCAAGGGTGCGGTGCGTCAGTTCACGCGGGCGCTGGCAACGGAATGGGCGGAACACAACATTCAGGTCAACGGTATTGCGCCGGGCTTTATCGCCACGGACATGAACATCCCGCTCATGGAAGACAAGGAGCTCAACGACTACATCATGCGCCATACCCCGGCGAAACGCTGGGGCAAGCCGTCCGAAGTGGCTTCGGTGGCGGCCTTCCTCGCCTCGCCCGCGGCGGATTTCGTGAACGGGCAGGTGATCTTTATCGACGGCGGGTTCATCATTTCTTTGTAATGGTTGGGGTTCCGGCGGCAAGAACCTTTGCCAAGAAGATTCTTGCCGCTCCCGATTGGAAGTACGGCGGAAGTCTGTGTATGGAAGGAACGCCCAATAGTGTAAGGAGGTTCCATGCGAATCAACGGCACCGTCTGGAACGCGCGGGACATTGCGGCGCGCATTGATCATACCGTGCTGGCACCCGATGCCACGCGCAAGGATATGGAAAACGCCTGTGTCCTCGCACGGGCGTATGGTTTTAAGGCCGTGTTCACGAACCCGTACTGGACGCCGTTGGTAGCCGAACTGCTGGACGGCAGCGGCATTGCGGCGGGGATTTCGGCGGCGTTTCCGCTCGGTTCGTTGTCTACCGACGCTAAGGTCGCGGAAGTCATGGATGCCGTGGCCCGCGTCGACGGCAAACCCTGCGCCGTGGACATGGTGACCAACATCGCCCTGTTGAAGGAAGGGGATTTCGACGACTACACTCGGGATATCGCCGCAGTGGTCAAGGCGGTGGAAGGGCGGGGCATCATCGTCAAGGCGATCCTTGAGACGTCGCTCCTCAACGCGGAGGAAATCCGCACGGCTTGCCGCTGTGCCGCCGAAGCGGGTGTGGACTTTGTGAAGACCTCGACCGGCAGGGCGGGTGCCCCGGCGCTCTCACATATCCGGATCATGCGTGAGGCGCTCCCCGCCCACGTTGGCATCAAGTTCTCCGGCTTCGGAACGCTCAATGCTCCGGAACTCGCGCTGTGGGCCTTGTTCCTTGGCGCGGATGTGCTCGGTTCCCCTTGCGGGGATGTCGTTGTTGATGTGTTGTCCTCCGGCTATGCCGAGGTCGGGATGCTTGCCGGATCTTGATGTGTCCTCAGCGGAGTTTGGCGCCAACGCTTTACTTCATGCGTAAGCTGAAATGGCAAGGGAGGTTCGCCTCCCTTTTTTCGTGCGAGATGCGGTGCCTTTTGATCGCTTTTCTACAAAGGTGGGCTCATTGCATCTTTCAGAAAAGGATCTATAATAAAGGAAGAAGGGGAATAGGATGAAAAGGTTGAGTGCAGGCCTTGAACCTGTACTTTACGAAAGGAGGTCTACTCCGATGTATAAAGTTGCGGAATATGATGAGGCGGAGGCGGAGGCCCCCAAAACCTGAGCAACAATAAACAGGAGACGATTCCGATGGGCAAAACAGTGATGGTTCTGGTTATCCCGGAACCTAAAGTGCGGAAGGCGACGGCAAAGCCGGTTCGAAAGCATAAGGACAAAACAGCCTATAGCCGCAAGGCGAAGCACAAGACCCCCGAATGGGGGTCTTTTTTTGTCTGGGGATCTGTGACGGGGTTTGCGCTTCGGGCGTATCCTTGGTGTGAGCGAGAATATGAACCTGTTGAATTCGGTCGATAAGAAAAGGTGCCATTTTAAGTTTGTATGCTAATGAATGATAATATATCATGAAATATGAATATATTTTTGAGGAATAAGGATAAGGAAAAGCCCTGAACACATCGAGTGCTCAGGGCTTTTTCCTGATTTCCACATGGAAAAACCTGCTAGTTATACTTCCTTACGCCATAGATACCGACGACAACGGAGATGAGCATGAAAGCACCAGCGATGATCATAATAGGAAACATGGACATGGTGGACTCCTTTATCGTTATAGGTTTCAGAAAAAGGAAACACACAGCAGAAAAATCCGTACAAAAGTTTGTAGAGAACGCCCTTTCGTCGTGAATCCTGTCTAGCATCATTCATGGAAAAGGCACAAACGGAAAAAAATGTTCTTTTTGACAACTAAAACTTATTAGAGACGCTGCCATAACTGAAAAATGCCCGAGGCCGGAATCATCCTGCGGGCATTTTCAATAATCGGGCGGAAAGGGGAGGCGGAAGGGGCGGGGGCGGGCCACTTCATCGGCCTATGCCTCTCTCCTCTCTCTCTCTTCCGTATCGTGGCGGCGCTTGGCGATGGCGCCGGGGGTGCTGCCGAAATGCTTCTTGAAAGCCGAGATAAAGGCGGAGACGGAATTGTAGCCGCAGTTCAGGGCGACGGCGGTGACGCTTTGCCCCTGCTCGATTTCGGTCATTGCGTGTTGGAGGCGCATGATTTGCAGCCAGCGTCCGAACGTTTGCCCGGTTTGCCGAATGAACAGGCGGGCGAGGGTTTTTTCGGACATGCCGAGATGGCGGCTCCAATCAGCCATGCATATCGGCGCGTCGGGTGCGGCCAAGGCTGCCGCGCACAGCTCCACCAGACGGTGCTCGGAAGGCATGAGCAGGGGCCCGCCAACTTCCTTGCTGGCTTTGAGGCGATCCATAAGCACCAGTGCGAGCCGTTTCCCTTCTTCCGTCGTGAAGTCCGGCTTGAGGTCGTCCACCGCAAAGAGGAGCTCTCGCAGCAGCGGGGACATTTCCAAACCGTGGCACTGCCGGAAACGGGGCGAACCCTCAAACAGGGAAGCATGGAAGAAAAGCGAGCGGTTCCATGAGGCTTCAGGCAGGTACCATTCATGCTGGACGCCCGGCGGGACCCATGTGGCGCGGTATCCCTGCCCGAGGAAGTTTCCCGTGTCCGAACACAGGACGATACTGCCCGTGGCTACGAACAGCAGCTCCCCCCAGTCGGGATGGACATGCAGGTCGCTCCATGTCCCGGCATCCTGCCTTTCATTAAAGGCATAAATGAGTTGTGTTTCATCAACGAAACAGGCTTCGTTCGTCCGGGGATTCCAATAATGCTGTCGCAGCGCCATGATGCCCCCTGAACCGTATCGGACGGGATGAGCCTTTTGATACGGATAAATTGTTCTTTAATGTACAATATGCGTTGGCAACGGACGGATTGCGCCAATTGAAGATGCCGGTTCTTTTCTTAATGAAAACACTCCATTCAAAAATAGGCAAGTCTATGCTTACGGATTGGTTTTGCGGTGGTGGCTTTGTGAAAGCCCGTCTTATGGAAGTCGCGGAACTGATTTTGTCATACCTTTGCCTGTATCAGAAGGGATTCCCGGTGTGCAACTTGTCGACATCGAATACTGCGGATGGGCAATGGAGGACATGTGAAATAGGTTGTATCGATAACATATTGTAATTATTTATTATTTGTACTTTGTTCCGTTTTGGAACAGAAAATGTCCATTTGGCGTTATTTTTTGTCCATCCTTCGCAAGTAAACAGGAATATCATGCCGTATTTTTCTTAGAAAGAGCGAAGAGCTTTTCATTTGACCGCATAATGGTTTTATTTCTTTACGATTATAAAGATATTCCTGTGCGGTCTTTTTTGAAGACCATTTCGTTCAAAAAAGCACAATAGCTCAAAATGGACAGTTGGGCAGCGTGTTTTTTTCGGGATTTTTTTCGCATTGCGTTCCGAACGCCCCCATACGACGCACGAACCATCAAAGGAGCAAGCTCATGTTGGTAAGCAAAAAGACCGTCTATGTCGGGGCTGATATCGTCACCATGTCCGATAAGGCTCCCAAGGCCGAAGCCGTCTGCATCGCGGACGGGCGCATCGAATGCGTCGGAACCCGTGAAGAGGTCCTCGGATACGCCAAAGCGGGCGAATACGACGTCGTGGATTTCGGCGGCGGGACCCTCTATCCCGGCTTTATCGACACCCACAGCCATATGTCCTCGTTCAGCCGCTGCCTCAATCAGGTGTACTGCGGCGCTTCGCTTGGTTCCATCGCCGCCGTGCAGCAGGCACTGCGCGACAAGGCCGCCGCAAGTGATGACGAATGGGTGATCGGCTACGGGTATGACGACTCGGGCATTTCCGACAACCGCCACATGAACCGCCACGATCTTGATGCCGTCTGCGCCGATCGGCCCGTGATGGTTGTCCATATTTCGGTACATATGGGGTACGTCAATACCATTGGCCTCGAACGTCTTGGTTTCACCGCCGATACGAAGATCCCCGGCGGCGAGATTGTCCTTGACGGGAACGGCGTGCCCACCGGCCTGCTGCTGGAAAACGCCATCATCGAAGCCTCGGGCCGCTTGCCCGTTCCCACGGAAGATCAGGTGCGCGAAAGCCTCGTCCGCGCCATCGCCGAATACAATAAGAAAGGCTTTACCACGTTTCAGGATGGCGGGCTCGGGATCAACGGCGAAGCCGAAGTCTTCCTCCGGCCTTACATGGAGCTTGCCCGCGAAGGCCGGCTCAACGCCCGAGCCTATTTGCAGCTTCTGCCTTCCGAGATGGACAAGCTCATCCCTCTCGGCTTGTGGGGGATCGGCAACGACCACATGAAGATCGGCGGGGTCAAATACTTCACCGACGGCTCCATTCAGGGATTCACCGGAGCGCTGCTTGAAGACTACTACACCCGCCCCGGCTACAAGGGCGCGTTGCTGTGGTCGCAGGAAGAGATCGACGAAATCATCATCAAGTACCACTGCCTTGGCTTTCAGGTCGCCGTGCATACCAACGGCGACGCCGCCTCGGAATCGGTCATCCAAGCTTTTGAAAAGGCCGTGGAGCGGTGCCCGCGCACGGATCTGCGCCACATGCTTATCCATGCGCAGCTCGTTTCCGACTCGCAGCTTGAGCGCATGAAGGCTTGCGGGATCATCCCGAGCCTGTTCGCCCGGCACATCGAAGTCTGGGGCGATCGGCACGCCGCCATTTTCCTTGGCCCCGAGCGCACCGCGCGTATGGACCCCGCCGGTTCCTGCGTCCGTTTGGATATGCCCTTCTCGCTGCATGTGGATACGCCCGTCCTTCCGGTGACCGCCCTCGGCAGTATGCACGCGGCGGTAAACCGCATCAGCGACGGCGGTGTCCTGTTCGGGGGGGATCAGCGTATTACCCCGCGTCAGGCGCTGGAAGCCTACACGACCTATGCTTCCCTTTGCTGCGGCGGGGAACACGACCGCGGGCGTATCGAGCCGGGCCGCTTTGCCGATTTTGTATTGCTCGACAGTGATATTGAAGCCATCGATCCGTCCGGCATCAGGGACATCAAGGTCCTGAAGACCATCTGCGGCGGGCGTGTGGTGTACGAAGCGTAACGTAGGATGACATGGAGAGGGGCTTTTCAAGACAAGCCCCTCCCCCTTGCCCCAGCGGATATTGCGGCGAAGTGAACCACCATTGCCGAAGACACTCAAGGAGGTTTCCATGCAGGCACAGCGCCTTTTCGATACGCTTGAAGAACTGTCCACGTGCAACGCGACGCCCGGAAACGGGGTAACGCGGTTCTCATGGTCGGAAGCGGACAGCCGTGCCCGCCGCGTGCTTGAGCGCGAACTGAAGGCTATCGGGCTGGAACCGTGGACCGACGGCATGGGAAACCTGCACGCCCGGATTGAAGGCTCGACCGGCGCTCCCGCCGTGCTCACCGGTTCCCACCTCGACACCGTGCGTAACGGCGGACGCTATGACGGGACATACGGCGTGGTCGCCGCGCTGGAGGCGCTGCGTTCCTTCCATGATGAAGGATACAAGCCGGAACGCGCCATCGAATTCATCGCCTTCGCGGAGGAAGAGGGGTCGAATTTCGGTTCCACATGCCTCGGCAGTAAGGGCATCGCGGGGCAGATCGACGTGGAGGGCTTGAAACGCCTGAGCAACGCCGAAGGGTCCGCCTACGATACATTGCGTGCGTTCGGGCTCGACCCGGATGCCCTGCCCGGAGAACAGATCGATCCCGCGAACGTTAAAGCTTTCCTTGAAGTCCATATCGAGCAGAACGCGATGCTCGAAGACGCCGGGCGCGAGCTCGGCATTGTTACCGCCATTTCCGGGATGCGCTTGCACCGTATCGTCTACAAAGGCCATTCGGATCACGCCGCCAGCCCCATGCAGGGCCGCCGCGATCCCGCCGCCGGATTCGCCGAGCTGGCCTTCCGCATGGAACAGCTTTGGAAGGACGGCGAGCTGCCCGAAGATTTTTCCTGCACCATCGGCGAATTGGCCTGTTCCCCCAATGTGGGGATCGTCGTTCCCGAGTCGGTGACGTTTACCATTGATATACGCCATGTTGACGTGCCCGTTCTAGAGGAGGGTTGGCAGCGCATCGAATCGCTCGTGCGTTCCGTCGCCGAATCCAGAGGGCTTGATCTGGAGCTTGTCCGGCTTTCCGCCAGCGGGGGCGTGCGCACGTCCTCCGAAGTGGGCGAGGTGTTCCGGCAGGCGGCCGAAAGGCGGGGTGTCCAGCCGCTCTTCCTCAAGAGCGGTCCCGCCCACGACGCCGCCAGCCTCGGGAGCCGAGTGCCGGTCGGGCTTTTGTTTGTTCCGAGCATCAAGGGGCTGAGCCATTGTCCACAGGAGGCCACCGCGCCTGAGCACCTCGCTTTGGGGGCATGGGTGCTTGAGGATGCGCTGCGCTCTCTTGCGGGGGGTGGCCGCCCCTGATGCCGGAACCCTTCGGTTGGTTTTCATTTTGGGTAACTTTATCCACAGGAGCTATTTGCATGAAACGGTTTCTCGTCGCCTTTTTGGTGTGTACCGCGATGCTGCTTGCTCAGACGCAGGCGCAGGCCGCTTCAAAGATCACTGTGATTGTGGCCTCGTCCGTGGACACCAGCGAACAGAACTACATGAATGTCACGTATAAGAAGCTGGTGGAACTCGCTCAGAAGTATTCCGACAACGCGTTCGATTTCCAGTTGTTCCCGAGTATGCAGCTTGGCGACGAACAGGAAACCGTCCGCGCCCTCCAGCTCGGCACGCTTCAGATGTCTATGCTCGCCACGAACAACTATGCGCCCTTTGCCCCGTCCTGCGGCTGGGTGAACATGCCGTCCTCGACATCGGCTACCGCCAGCTGACCACCAGCGCCAAGCACCCGGTCCGCAAGCTCGCCGACGCCAAGGGCATCAAGATCCGCACGCCGCAGAACGCCCTCATGGTGTCCACGTTCAAGGCTCTCGGCCTCGAACCCACCGCCGTTTCCTTCTCCGAAACCTTCAACGCGCTCCAGCAGGGCGTGGTGGACGGTCAGGAAGGCTGCTTCAACAACGTGGTGACCCTGAAGTTCTACGAAGCGCAGAAGTACGCGACCCAGATCAACTACTCCGTGCACAGCGCCAACATCATCGCCAGCGAACGCTGGCTCCAGAGCCTGCCCGAGAAGGAGCGCAACGCCCTGATCCGTGCCGGCAAGGAAGCTATGGAATATGAGCGCACCAAGGTCGCGGGTATGCTTGAGGCCGACGACAAGCTGATGGTGGAACACGGCATGGAACTGCTCGGCGTGGTCGAAGACCTCCCCGAATGGATCCGCCTTGGCCGTACCGCGTGGCCCAAGTGCTATGAAGTCATTGGCGACGGCAATGCCGAAAAGGGCAAGGCCGTTATGGATATCGTCCTCGCCAAGAAGGAAGCTCTGGCGAAGAAGTAGCCCTTTCCGGGGCATCCGGGGGAGTCATTCCCCCGGACCCCGGCGGAAAAGGGAGCCGCCGGGGGTGTTGAGGAGGTTTCCGCAGCCGTTTGCGGAATGTTTCAGCGGGAGTTTTCCCGCAACGATGTCAGTTCAAGGGGAAATGACATGAAGAAATTGCTTGTTGCCTGCCTGCTGTGCGCATCCGTGATCGGCCTTGCGTTCGGTCAGGCGAAAGCCGCCTCGAAGACCACGGTGATCGTGGCGTCCTCCGTGGACGCGAACCCGCAGAACTACACTAACGTCTTCTATAACAAATTCATCGAACTGGCCCAGCAGTATTCGGACAACGCCTTTGACTTCCAGTTCTTCCCCAGTATGCAGCTTGGCGACGAACAGGAAACCGTGCGCGGCATCCAGCTCGGTACCATCCACATCGCCAACCTCGACATCGGCTACCGCCAGCTGACCACCAGCGCCAAGCACCCGGTCCGCAAGCTCGCCGACGCCAAGGGCATCAAGATCCGCACGCCGCAGAACGCGCTCATGGTCTCGACTTTCAAGGCTCTTGGCCTTGAGCCCACCGCCGTTTCCTTTGCCGAAACGTTCAACGCGCTCCAGCAGGGCGTGGTGGACGGTCAGGAAGGCTGCTTCAACAACGTGGTGACCCTGAAGTTCTACGAAGCGCAGAAGTACGCCACCATGATCAACTACTCCGTACACAGCTGCAACTTCATCGTCGGAGAACGCTGGCTCCAGAGCCTGCCCGAGAAGGAGCGCAACGCTCTGATCCGCGCGGGCAAGGAAGCCATGCTGTACGAACGCACCAAGGTTGCCGATATGCTCGCCACCGACGACAAGCTCATGCAGGAACACGGCATGGAGCTGCTCGGCGTGGTTGAAGACCTCCCGGAATGGGTCCGTCTCGGACGTACCGCATGGCCCAAGTGCTATGAGGTGATAGGCGATGGCGACGCCGCCAAGGGCAAGGCGGTCATCGACGTCGTTTTGGCCAAGAAGGAAGCTCTTGCCAAGAAGTAAGCTGTTCCCCGGCGGGAAGGGATCCCTTCCCGCCATTCTCCGGGAGGTATCATGAAGGTTTTGCGCTGGCTCGACGAATGGGCCGAAGAATTTTGCGTTTCGATTATGCTGTCCTTGCTCATCCTGCTTTTGGGAACCGAAGTTTTTTCCCGGTTCCTGCTCGGCAAGTCGTTTTCGTGGATCGAGGAACTCTGCCGGTATCTGTTTGTATGGGCATCCTATCTTGGCGTCGCCATCGCGGTGAAGCGCAAGGAACAGCTTCGCGTCCTCATGCTTATGGATACGCTGGAAAAGCATTTCCCGCGTCTGGTGAAAGTCTGTTACGTGGTCTCCGAGCTCTCGTTCGCTGTGTTTTGCGTGCTTGTTTTCTATTACAGCATCAACATGCTCGAGAACATGACCCGTTTTAAGCAGGTTTCCGCTTCCCTTGAAATCAACGTAATGTACGCGTACCTGATCATCCCGATCAGCATGGCCGTTACGACGTTCCGCGTGTTGCAGGGCTTGTACCGCGATTTCCGGAACCATACGCTCCACTTCCAGGGCAGGGGGGACTAAGCCATGCTGCTTGTTTTGTCATTCGTCTTCTTCATGTTGCTTGGCTTGCCTCTGTTCGGCGTCATCGGGCTCGCGTCCATCATCTCGATGATCGGGATGCCGTTCCCGATGGAGTTCATCCCTCAGAACCTGTACACGGGCATGGACCAGTTCCCGCTCATTGCCACCATCGGTTTCGTGATGGCCGGGTTCCTCATGGAGCCCGCCGGGATTACCGGTGAAATCATTGAAGTCGCCAAGAAGGCGGTGGGCAACATCCGCGGCGGACTTGCCATGGTGACCATCCTCGCCTGCATGATCTTCGCGGCGCTCAGCGGCTCCGGCCCCGCCACTACCGCGGCCATCGGCAGTATCATGATCCCCGGCATGATCGGCGCGGGATACCGCAAGGACGACGCCGCCGCTGTCTCCGCCACGGGCGGGACGCTCGGCATCCTGATCCCGCCGAGCAATCCCATGATCATTTACGGCGTCGTGGCCAACACGTCCATCGCCGGATTGTTCATGGCGGGCTTCATCCCCGGTTTCGTGATGACCACTTCCATGTGCATCACCGCCTATTGCATCGCCCGCAAGCGCGGCTATAAGGGTACCGGCGAAAAGTTTTCCGTCTACGGCTTGCTCAAGGCGATTTGGGACGGCAAGTGGGCGCTGGCGACTCCGGTGATCATCCTCGGCGGCATCTACTGCGGCGTATTTACCCCCACCGAAGCCGCCGAAGTGGGCGTGCTCTGGACGCTGTTCGTCGGCCTGTTCGTTTACCGCAAGCTGACGTGGAAGAACATTTCCTCGGCGCTTATCCGTACCTCCGCCTTCGCCGGGTCAGCCACGGTGCTGGTCGGCGTCTCAATGGCCTTCTCGCGGCTCCTGACCCTGTACCACATCCCTCAGAGCGTGGGTGCGTTCCTCGGCTCCATCTCCACGGACCCGACGATCACTCTGCTGCTCATCGCGTTCTTCATCTTCCTGTGCGGTTTTGTGGCTGATACGCTGGCGATGGTCGTGGTGCTCGCGCCGGTGTTCCTGCCCATCACGAACGCCCTCGGCATCCATCCGATCCAGCTCGGCGTGCTGTTCGTGGTGTGCTGCGAAACCGGGTTCCTGACGCCTCCTTTCGGCGCGAACCTGTTCATCACCATGAAGATTACGGACGTGAAGCTTGAAGAAGTGGCGCTGAAGGCTTTCCCCTACTTGTGCACGATATGGTTGCTGATCATTCTCATTGCGGCCTGCCCGCAGCTGGTGATGTTCCTGCCGAATCTGCTCATGTAGCCCCTCCCGGGGGCCCCTCGTGCGGCGGGTCTGCCCATCCGTCGCGCGGGGGGATTCCCTTCATGTCAACCTTGCGGAGTTTTTGTCATGATTTTCGGAAAGATGAAGTCGCTGCTTGCCGTGCTGGCGCTGGCTCTTTTGCTGGCGCCCGCCGCACAGGCCGCGCCCGCCAAGCTCTCAAGCGCTTGGATGGGCGAACACGAGACCTTTGTGGCGTGGTACGCCAAACAGCAGGGCTGGGACAAGGAAGCCGGGCTTGATCTGACGATGATGCCGTTTGATTCGGGCAAGAACATCGTCGAAAGCCTTGCCGCCTACGATTGGGCAGTCGCCGGGTGCGGCGCCGTGCCCGCTTTGACCACGCCGCTGAGCGACTACCTGTACATCATTGCGGTCGCCAACGACGAATCCGCCAACAACGCCATTTATGTGCGCAAGGACAGCCCCATCCTTGGAGCCAAGGGGACGAATCCGTCCTATCCCAATGTGTATGGTTCCGCTGTGACCGTGCAAAAGGCCGATATCCTGTATCCCAAAAGCACGTCGGCGCACTACCTGCTGGCTACATGGCTGCGTATCCTCGGCTTGAGCGAAAAGGACGTGAAGCTTCAGGAGATGGAACCCACCCCGGCCCTGAGCGCCTTTACCGGCGGCGTTGGCGACGCTGTGGCCCTGTGGGCCCCCCTGACCTATGAAGCGGAGGCCAAGGGCTTCAAGTCTGTGGCGAATTCCAAGGATTGCGGCATCACGCAGCTTGTCCTGCTGGTAGCGAACCGCCGGTTTGCGGATCAGCACCCTGAGCAGGTGCAGGCGTTCCTCAAGATGTATATGCGCGGCATCGAAGCCCTGCGCGCCAAGCCCGCCAAGGAGCTTGCCGTCGACTACGTCCGTTTTTACAAGGAATGGACCGGCCGCGATCTGACGCCTGAAATGGCTGTTGCGGACATCCAGAGCCATCCGGTATTTACCCTTGAGGAACAGCTTGCCATGTTCGCCCCGGGCGGCAGTGTCCAGAAGGCCCTCAACGAGATCGTGGACTTCTCCATCAGCCACGGCTCTTTTACCCCGGAACAGATCGACAAGATGAAGGGCAAGACGCAAGTCGCCGCCCGGTTCCTCGAAGCCATCAAGTAAGTCATCTAAAAACAGAGCATCCTCGCCCCTTTCCGGTCTGCGCCGGGAGGGGCGTTTCGTTTTTCTGCCGGGGTGTCCGCTTTTTTCATGTTTTTTTACGGCAAACGGAAAATCGTGATCTTGATCACGGCGCTGGGCTTCCGTACGGTGTAGGAATCGGCTTACAGAAAGAAAACCCCGGAGGAATCCGTCATGAAGGAATACAGAAATATCATTGAAATAGACAGGGAACGCTGCAACGGCTGCGGCCAGTGCGTGCTGGACTGTGCGGAAGGAGCCATTGCGATCATCGACGGCAAGGCGACTGTGGTTTCGGACAGCTATTGCGATGGGCTCGGAGCGTGCCTTTCCGGATGCCCGCAGAATGCGCTTACCATAGTGCGCCGGGAAGCCGTGCCGTTCGACGAAGAGGCAGCCATGCGCCACGTCGCCAGGCAGAAGGAAGAGCGCAGGCAACAACTTTTTCAGCCGCTCGGCAAGCACGAGCCGCACGGAACGCTCGGTTGCGGATGCTCCGGGACCACCGTGCAGGAATTCGCTCCACGGAAGCGGCAGGAAAGCAAGGCGGCAGGGCCGGTTGGTGAAAGAAGGCAGACATGGCCCGTCAAGCTGCGTCTTGTACCGCCGTCCGCCCCGTTCCTCAAGGGCGCGGATATTCTGCTTGCCGCCGACTGTTCGGCTCCCGCGTCCGCCCGGTTCTGCGAGATCGCGTCAGGAAAGGTCGTGTTGATCGCCTGCCCGAAGTTTGAGGACAACCAGGAGATGCGTGCCCGTCTGGTTGCGTTGTTTACGGAGGCGCGCCCGGCCTCGGTGACGGTCCTGCGCATGGAAGTCCCCTGTTGCCGGGGCATTGCGGCGGTTTGCCATGAAGCAGCCGAGTCGTGCGGCATCTCTGTTCGTGAGCTTGTTATGGGACGCAATGGAGAGTTGTGTCAGCTGAAGGATTGAGCAAGCGCGGAGAGCCGGGGGAGGAGAACCTTTCTTCAGAAAGGTTCTCCTCCCCCGGCCCCCCACCTCTCCCAAGACTTTCGACTGATGGGGAGGTGGCACGCAGGGAGTTCGTTCCGATGAAAAGGGAGAGGGACGAAGGTTTTTGGGGGCTGCCGGGAATGGCGAATCTCATTTCTTTATCGCCGGGTCAAGGGGGCGCTGCCCCCTTGCGGAGTGCAGAGGCGGAGCCTTTGCCGGGGCGTGGGGCGGAGCCCCAATCCGCTTAGCGAAGGGAACGGATGAAGCGTTCGGCCTCCAGTGCGGCGATGGTTCCGTCGCCCATAGCCGTGGTGATCTGGCGGTATCGCTTGGCGCGGACGTCTCCCACGGCGAACACGCCGGGAAGGGAGGTCCGCATGTCTTCATCGGTGCGGATATAGCCCTTTTCCATATCGATGAGCCCTTCAAAGAGAGCGGTATTCGGTTTCTGGCCTATGAAGCAGAACACGCCGTCCACGGTTTCCTCGGAGGCGGCCCCCGATGCGGTATCCTTGAGAGAGGCGCGGCAGCGTCCGTCCGGCAGCGGTTTCAGCGCGGTGATGGTGGTGTTCACGCTTGCCCTGATGATGCCGGTAGCCAGAGCCCGGTCTTGTGTGGATTGCGCGGCGGCGCAGGCCGGGAACATTTCCACGATATGGATGGAACGGACGCCGAGGCCCGCGAGGTACAGGGATTCGTCGAACCCGCTGTTCCCGCCGCCGACCACGAGCACGTCTTTGTCCTTGTAGGCGGTGCCGTCGCAGACCGAGCAGTAGTGGAGCTTTTCGAACGCCGTTTCCACCGGCAGGGGGATGGGCTTCCGCCCGGTGGCGATGACCACCACGTCGGCGGTGAAGCTGTCGCCTTCCGAAGTGCGTACTTCCTTGGGCTGGCCGACGAGCCGGACCTCTTCCACTTCGTTGACTTCTTCAATGGTGACGCCGAGGGACTCCACATGCTCCCGGCAGGCGGTCATGAGATCCATGCCGTGGATGCTTTTGTACGAAGGGACGTTCTCCACCGTATGGGTCCAGTTCACCAGCCCGCCGCACACTTCCTTCTCCACGATGCGGACGGAAAGGTTGGCCCGGGCCGCGTACAGCGCCGCCGTCATGCCGCCTATGCCGCCGCCGATGATCAGGATGTCGCTGTGCCCGTTCATGACGCCGACTCGTAAAACGCGAGCAGTTCGCGCGGGTTCATGATGCCGCTTTTGCGGGCGGCGACGGCCCCGTTCCGGCAGACGATCAGGGTAGGCACGCGTTCCACGGAACAGCGGGCCATGAGATCCGGCTGTTCTTCGGAATCGACGGATGCGAGCTGGATATCGGGGCGTTCGGCTGTAGCCTTGTCGAGCACGGTACGCATGACCTTGCAGTGCGGGCAGAGCTTTTTGTGGAACAGGACAATGCCGTCGTGGGACTTGATCCATTCATCAAAAGTAATGGAATCCAACAGGGTAGCTTCGCTCATAACCGGTTCCTTTGCGGATTGCGGAAAACGATGAAACAGGGTTTTTCCCGAAGGGCATTTCGGAAAAGCGGGATGTCGGTATTTTCGAAAGGCCGGAGAGGGGGATCCCCACGGGCAGGACGGTATTGCCCAATTCCCCTCCCCGGCGGATCATCAGGAGGCGCGCAGTTCGGCCATGAACAGCTTCAGCTGTTCGAACAGCTCCTTGGCGACCTCGGGATGTTTGGCGGAGATGTTGTTGAGCTGGAACGGATCGTCTTTGCGGCAATACAGCTCGTCGCGGGCGGGCACTTCGCTGGAGGCGGCGGCGGTGCAGGTCCACTGATCCTCGCCGTCCAGCGTGGCGGCCTTTTTGTGTTCCTCGTAGGCGCGGTTGTAGAAGGCGGTGTCGCGGTCCTCGACGGCGTTGGCCTTCTTCATCTGGAGGATGTGGGCCGTGGATTCGCCGAGGTCTTTACCGTAGATGCCGAACCGGGCATCGGCGACGCTCTTTTCGTCATCCTTCAACCAATGGATGAAGGACCAGTCCTCGGTGATGATGGACCACGAGTAACGGAAGTACCCGGCAATGGCGAATTCACGGACCTTTTCCACGTCGCCCTTGGCGAGCGGCAGGAGCGAATGGCCCTGCATGGAGGGATGCACGCCGATGCCGAGCCAATCCACCACGGTGGGGGCCACGTCGCAGGACTGGACGAAGCCTTTCACGCGTCGGTTGCGGGGCAGGCCGGGGCCGCGCATGATCATGGGGATGTGGGCAAGTTCCTCATAGGGCCACGGGCGGCACTTGCGCATGATGCCGTGGCCGTGCTCGCCCTTGCCCATCGGGGAACCGTGGTCGGAGACGAGGATGACCAGCGTGTCGTCTTCCATGCCGAGCGTGCGGATGTTGTTCATGAGATGCCCGAACCATTTGTCCACCATCGTCACCTTTTCGGCGTACAGGGCGCGGATGTGTTCCAGTTCGCGGTCGGTGTACAGGCCGTCGACATGGCCCTGAATGGGCAGGAACATGTCCTTGCCTTCGTAGTCGGGGTCATAGGGGCACTTCAGATCCGGATCGTACACGGAGGGAGCATCCCACGGTTCGTGCGGATCAAAGCAGTCGATCCACATGAAGAAGGACTTGTTGCGGTCGACGCGCTCCAGGTTCCGTACGGCTTCCTTCATGATCTGGGCGGCGTGCTGATCCCCGTCGGATTTCCAGTATTGGCGCTCCTTGAGGTGGCATTCAACCTGGTTCATGAGTGGGCGCATGACGTTTTCCCCAAGGATCTCGTCGGCTTTTTCCATCACATGATCTTCATAGTAGTCCTCGGCCTTGAGGCCGCCGCCGAGTTCGTCCTGAGCATAATACTGGTGATCGGTCTCATGCCCGTGCAGGAAGAACACCTTGTCGAAGCCCCGCGAGTACCCGAACTTGGGCAGGCGGAACGGCCCGGAGTCGTGGATCAGGTAGCTGTCGATGGGCTGCCCCCAGCACAGATCCGCAATGGTGGTGTCGCTGACGTCGAGCTGCGACCAGCCCTTTACCGGCAGGGTGTAGCGCCCGGTGAGCATGGCCCGGCGGCAGGGCACGGTGGGCAGGCCTTCCGTATAGGCGTTTTCGAAGACCACGCCTTCGGTGGCGAAGCGGTCGATGTTCGGGGTCTTGACCCGCGTATTGCCGTAGCAGCCCAGATAGTTGAACTGGAGCGTATCCAACATCACGACGATGACATTCTTCTTTTCGCGCATGGTAACACCTTTGGGTTTTTCGGGTTGAAAGTAAGGGGGCGGGCGATCACTTCGCCATCAGCCCCTTGATGACTTCGGCGTTGCGGACGGATTCCTCTTCCACGAACGCGCGGCAGTCCTTGCTGTCCAGATAGCCGGGAACGAGGTTCAGCTTGTGGAGGCGCTCCACGAACTCGGGAGACTGCATGGCCTTGCGCATGGCGTCGGAAAGCGTGGCCTTGACGTCGGCGGGCAGGCCCTTGGGGGCGAGAAGGGGCATCCACTGGCTGTAATAGGCTTCGACACCGGATTCCTTCACCGTGGGTAGGTTGGGCAGCAGCGGATCTCGGGTGGCATCCATGAGGGCCAACCCCTTGACGTCATACTGATCTAGCGATCCGGCGGTGGAGGTGTAGACCTGCACGCGGTTCCCCGCGATGGCCTGGAAGGCGTCGGCGTCGCCGGAGAAGGGGACGTGGCGGACCTGCGCCCCGGCCTTCTTGAAGAGGTCCATCATGGCGAAGTAGGGTACGCTGCCCACGCCGGACGACGCGAAGAAGAACGTGTTGGGATTGGCCTTCATGTCCTTGAGCATGTCGTCAAGCGTGTTCCAGGGCGCGGTCTTGGCGACCATGATGATGTACGGAGCCTTGAGGATACGGCCTACGAAGTCGAACGAATCCAGCGTATACGGAACTTTGCGCATGTGGGGGTGCATGGCCAGCGGCGCGCTCGGGGTTACGCCGAGGGTGTAGCCGTCGGGCTTGGCCCCGGTGACGGCGCTTATCCCGGCGACGCCGGATGCGCCTACGATGTTCTGTACGACCACGACCTGCTTGAGTTCCTTGCTCATGCCGTCCGCGAGCATACGGGCCACGAGGTCCGTTTCGCCTCCGGCCGCGAAGGGCACGACGATGGTGATCGGGCGGTTCGGGAACGCATCGGCGGCTACGGCGGAGCCGGTCATGAGGCATACGGCGGCGAGGGCGAACAGCAGCTTTCTGAACATGGGACACTCCTGGGGCTTGAGGGTTTTACTTTCTCCGGCCGGCCCAAAGCGGGCGCAGCATCGGGGCGAGCAGCAGGCAGGCGGAAACCGCGAACAGGACAAGGGCGACGGGCGCGTTGAAGAGGTATTCGGTCAACGGCATGTCGCCTTTGTAGATGACGGCCTGGCCGAGACGGTACTCAAGCTGCGCGCTGAGCACGTAGCCGATGAGGAACGGGGCCACGGGGAAATCCGCAAAGCGCATCAGGAAGGCGATCACGCCGATGAGCAGGGCCATCCACACGTCGAACATGTTGCTGCGGGGCAGGTACACGCCGAGCAGGGAGCAGATGACGATGATGCTGAGCAGGATCGCTGTGGGGAACTTGATGAGCTTCCCGAAGCCGCGAACGGTGATGATGGCGGTGGGGATGATCAAAAGGTTGGCGAGAATCAGGGACAGGAAGGTCGAATAGACGATGTCGGGATTGTCCGCCATGAGCCGTACGCCGGGGGTGATCCCATGCAGGGTCAGGGTGGCGAGCATGAGCGCCATGACGGGCTCGCCGGGGATGCCGAGGGCCAGCGTGGGGACCATCGCGCCGCCCGCGACCGCGTTGTTGGAGGATTCGGCGGCGACGAGGCCGTCGGGTTCGCCCTTCCCGAAGTTTTCCCCATTCTTGGAAAGGCGCTTGGCGGAAGAGTAGCTGACGAAGGTGGCCGCTGTCGCGCCGGTGCCGGGGAGGATGCCGAGGCCCACGCCGATGAGCGATGAGCGTAGGAGAATGAGGCCGCGCCCCTTCCATTCCTGCCACGTGGGGAAGCTGATGCGCTTGCAGTCGATGGCCGTGGGCTCCACGTTGGCGTGGACCTCATAGGCCCGGTAGAACAGTTCCGCCAACGGGAACACGCCGACCACGATGGGCATGAGGTCGATGCCGCTGACGAGCTGGGGCGAGCCGAAGGTGAAGCGCATTTCGCCGCTCAGGGGGTCCACGCCGATGGTGGCGAGGAACAGCCCGGCGACGCCCATGAGCAGCCCTTTGATCTGGTTGTCTTCGGACAGGCTGGTGATGCAGGCAAGGCCGAGGCAGATGAGGCCGCAGATTTCCAGCGGGCCGCCGTACTTCACGGACAGATCCGCAAGCTGGGGGGCGGCGATGACCAGCGCCACGCAGGAGAACAGGCCGCCGAGGACGGAGGACATGGTGACCCAGCCGAGGGCCTTTTCCGCCTTGCCCGCCTTGGCCATGGCGTAACCTTCGAATCCGGTACAGGCTGATTGCGGCGTGCCAGGCGTATTGAGCAGTACGGCGGAGATGGAACCTCCGTAAATCGAAGTGGCGTAAACGCCGAGCAGCAGGGCGATGGCCGAAGCGTTGCCCATTTGCAGGGTGAAGGGGATACAGATGGTGATGGCCACGGCCGTCCCAAGGCCGGGAAGCGCCCCGACGACGGTTCCGAACATCGCGCCGATGCACAAGGCCAACAGGCAGTCGGGGCTCATCGTGATCATGATGCCGTGCATAATATCGGAAAACATACGGTTCTCCCGAGGGTTAGAACAGGCCGACCCAGAAGGGCTGCGGGACGACGACGCCCAGAATCTTCTCGAATACCAGCCACGTCAGCCCCGCGCCGAGCAGGGCGAAGGGGATCATGCGCCGGATGTCCCGGTAGCGCATCAGATAGAAGAAGAGGAGCAGGAAGAGGAACGTCCCGAGGGGAAGCCCCACCGTAGCGAACAGGATGATATAGATGGCGATGGAAGCGACGACCTTGGAAACGCCCGGCAGGCTGGCCCGCAGATCGTGGGCGTTGAACGGCTTTCCGGGGTTGAGCAGATACAGGATCGACAGGCCGATCCAGCCGAACAGCAGGATGCGGGGGTAGGTCATCGTACCCATTTCGCCGGGGACGGCGAACGCGCCGACGTCGACCGCGTACGTCTCGCGGAGGAGCAGGGCGCCGATGCCCAAAAAGAGCAGGCCAAGCGCGGTTCTACCAGAAAGAAGCATTTTCACAGGACCTCCTATACGGTTAGGGCTTCAGCCCTTTTCTTGGACGATTCGTGAAAGCAGCTTGAGGCAGGCTTCTTTGGAGATGGTCTCTCCCGGCCGTAAGGACCAGTAGGCATCTCCGATTTCAAGGACGGGTTCCCGGCCGACCAGCCCTTCGCGGGACATGAGCGGCGGTTCGGACAGGCTGGACACCGTGCCCCGGAGGTTCAGCTCACGCAGGGCCAGGTGAAGGTTGCGGTCGATTTCCGCAATGCGTTCGGGGTCATAATCCCAAATGACGATGGAAAGCGGAAAGCTCATGCGGTGCTCCGGCGTTTCGGTTGGAGTGCCTGAATCCGTGTGTCCGAAGAAGCATGAGTTCTTTTTCAGTCATAAGCAAAAAATAGTCAACAGATAATTTTATTTTACGAAACCTAAATATGATAACATATGATATTTTAACAAAATAATTTTCAAAATATAAACTTGCTCTTTCCATTGAGACTGGCTATACAACAGAAAACGCGTAGAAGCGCGTTCGAGGTCCAGTCTTTTTCTTTCCTCGGTTTTCCCAACTGTCTTACAAAGGCTCAGTATGCTTTTCGATAACGTCACGCTCAAAAAAGGCATGGATTTTGCGGCTCAGCTGTGTGCCGTCCATCGCCAGCTTTCACCCATCGATTTGAGGGATATTCTGCTCGGCTGTTTCAGCGGCCTGCCCATCGCGGGGAAAAACCAGTGCGATCATATTCGTAAGAACATTGTTTCGCCGCCGGCTCTTGATGGTGCGTCGCCCGTGCTGATGCTCATCGCGGCGCTCAGCGAAATGGACCGCCTGACCGGATGGAGGCAGCTCCTGCCCATTGAGCTTGCGGACCTGATGAGCCATATGCTTCCGGGCGACGAAGACGCGCCGGTGGTCTGCCACGGCTCGCGTACGCTCCAGTTCGCCGTCTGGTTCGCCTCCAAGGGGCGGGAAGTCTGTTTTACTGGGGAAAGCGCGCTTGTCCCGCACATCGCAGCCATCGCGGGGGGGCAGGTCAAAGGCCTCGGCCCTTCCAGCCCGTACCCGGCAAACGCGGGACACATCGCCATCCATGATTCCGATTCCCGGAACGCCGAACTCGGCACGTTCCTGCGCCAGCTCGATCACCAATCCTATCAGGGGGCGGTGGTCATGACGAACTGGTCGTTCCTCAGCAGCGCCAGCCCCCGTACGTTGCACCTCAAACAGCGGCTCATCGAAAACGGCTCGCTCTACTCCGTCACACAGCTTCCCGGGGGGATCATCCCGCGTACCCTTCCCGCCTTGCTCCAGCTCGGCCCTTCCGAGCCGGGCCGCACGGTACGGTTGGTCAATGCCAAAGATTGGTGCGTGCCGAGCCGTCAGGGGCTGGAGATCAGCTACCTCGATCCCATCCTTGCGCAGGCGTGCGACCGCCCCATCGGGCGGCTGCCGCGCTGGACGCCCAAGCCCCCGGCGGAAAACGTGGACTATGAGGCTCTGATCCAGCGTGGCTGCGATCTGCGCCTCAAGTCGAGCCCGCTGGTGCAGACCTCTGCCCCGTCCTTACGGGAGGAATCCCTCGGCGGGTGTGCGGCGCTGGTACGAGGGCAGATGCTCGCCAAGGCCGGGGACGGAGAACTTTCCAACATCTATCGAGAAGTCACCCTTGCCGATATTGATGAAAGCGGATTCGTTACCGATGCCAGCCGCCTCGTGCCGGATGCCGCGCCCCTGCCGCGTTCGCGCCGGATCGCCCGGCTTCGGGAGGGTGATCTCCTGCTGACCTGCAAGGGCTCGCTGCAATCCCTCGGCAAGGTGGGCATCGTGACCCAGTGCGGCGATAACTGGCTGCCGAGCCAGACGTTTTATCTGATCCGCACGGAATGTATCGATCCGATTTGGCTGTTCCATTATTTGCGTTCTCCGCGGGCCTTGAACTATCTGCGCTCAAACATTTCAGGAACGAGCATCCCGCAGATTCGGGTTGCGGATATCGCGGCACTGCCGATTCCGATTCCGAACGAGGAGATGCTTGCCTCCGTACACGCCGTGCATCGCCAAGCCCTCAAACTGCTGCAAAAGATCGACAAGCTGCGTGATGAGCTGGATAGCCTGCTGGATACGCCTGCCGTCATGCTCGATTCGCTGATGACACCGGAAAGCTGATTTTCAGCCGCCGCAATGAGAACAGGGCAGTCCTGCGCGCATGGCGTCGGACTGTCCTGTTTTTCTGCAAGCCTCGTGTTCCCCGCCATCTCCTGCCTAGGGGCTCCGCCCCTAGGAACCCCGGCAGAGGCGCTGCCTCTGCACTCCGCAAGGGGCGAGCCGCCCCTTGACCCGGCTGCGCGTTTTCTTTCGGCGGCTTGCCGCCGAAAGAAAACGCTTGTCTGGCAGCGGGAAACACAGGATAAATTTATTTTAACGATGAGTTACGTTTTTTTATCTCGCAGCGGAACGAACTCCCTTTGCGTAGCCTCCCCAATTTCAACCATGCCAACCCGCTACGCCAGTCGGAAGCCATGCCGCAGAGGATCGGCGGGATCGATGACCAGTTTGAGCAGGCCGGTCACGTAAGCCGAACCGGATACTTCAGGGATGCCTCCCTTGTACGGTCCGACCATTGCGGGCTCGACGATACGCGCCCGGAACTGGGTGCCGATGACGCTTTCATGGACAAAAGGTTCGTTCAGGCCGAGCTCGCCCTTGGCGAACAGCGAGGCCACACGGGCGGACGTGCCCGTACCGCAGGGTGAACGGTCGAGGGAGTCAGGCAGAAAAACGACGGTATTGCGGTAAGTGGCTGTGGGATCATCCGGCTTCGTATAGAACATGACGTGCGTGATGACATTGATGAACGGCTGGAGGGGATGCTGGAACTTCACCGCCGCGCGCACAGCATCGCCGAATGCCTGCGCGGCTTTTTCGATGGCGGAACGGTGGCCGGAACGGAGTTCAAGGCCGGGAAAATACGCGGCGTCGGCAATGGCATACGTGTTGCCGCCGTAAGCCACATCAAAGGGGACAGCCCCTATACCGGGAACCTCGACCGTCCCCGAGCAGAACAGGAAGGAGGGCACGTTACGGAACGCGACGCTGGTCACGCTGCCGTTTTCCACGGTGGCCCGGGTGCGCACGAGTCCGGCTGGGGTATCAATGTTCACTTCGGTCACTTCCCCGGTAATGGGCACCCGGCCGCTCTCCAACATGGCGGTGACGCAGCCGATGGTGCTGTGCCCGCACATGGGCATGTGCCCGCCCGCGTCGATGAACAGGATGCCCATGTCGGCCTCGGGATGGCACGGTTCCACCCAGATTGTGCCGGACATGTTGCTGTGCCCGCGGGGTTCCATCATGACGGCGGTGCGCAGCCAGTCCAGATGCTCCCCGGCATAGGCCATCTTGTCCTGCATGGTTTTCCCCTCGATGCGGGGAACCCCGGCGATGAGGTTGCGGGTGGGATTGCCCGCGGTATGCGTATCAATCGTTTCAACGACGTGGCTGAGATGCATGGCAGGTCTCCTGAGATGTTCCGCAGTCTGTTTGAAAGTGTATGTTGATGAAAGTTAACCAATGACTAAATTACACCATGAACTTTCCACGCCGTCAATCCTTTTCCGCCGAGATCCTCCGGGCGAGCTGTTCCTCCGGTAGGCTTTTGTTGTCAATACATTGCAATAAAAAGTAAAAACACCGTCCATCGGAACGGTGTTCTACGCAGAAATTCCCTTGCCGGATGTCTTTTGACTCGACAGGCTTAAGGGCACCTTAACAGGCTACGGTTTTCATGCCTAAAGAGGACTTTCTTGAAGGGAACCCGTTTTAGGGAGCCGGATGGGGAGCCGATATGCATAAAAGGCTTTGAAACGGAGCGAGGCTGCGTTGGCAGGCTTGGGGAAGCTTTTCTTGAGAAAAAAGTCGCTTCCCTTAATGCGGTTATATCACTTCAAACGTTCCTGCCCCTAGGGGATTGTTCCCCTGTTTCGGCAATCTGGACCCGCCCGGACAGGAAGTTTTTCTCAAGGTGCCCGCTGTCAGTAAAGAGCGGCTGTCTGTATCAGCGGCACCATTTCCCAAGCAGTCGTTTCAATGCTTCCGGGTCAAAGGGCTTGCCGATGTGTTCGTTCATGCCCGCCTTTAGGCTCTCGGCTCGGTCCGTATTCATGGCGTTGGCGGTCATGGCGATGATAGGAAGGGCGTTGAAGCGGTCATCTTTCCGGATCAACCGCGTCGCCTGATAGCCATCCATGATCGGCATCTGGATATCCATAAGGACTAAAGCGTATTGGTTTGTTTGAATTTTCTGTACGGCTTCCAGCCCGTTCTCGGCCAGATCCACCTCAAGCCCAAAGGAGTTGAGAATGGCAATAGCTATTTCCTGATTGATTTCATTGTCTTCCGCTAGGAGGACGGTTTTCCCCTTCAAGCTGGAAGCGGGAAGGGCTTCAACGGGGGCGCTCTGTTCCGTTTCGGGATGCTGCGCCGCCGGGGTCGCTGCGTCCTTCTTTTCAAGTTGGAGCCTGAAGAAAAAGGTTGAGCCCACGCCTTCCTCGGTCACAGCCCATATTTCCCCATGCATGAGCTCCACCAGCATCTTGCAGATGGAGAGGCCAAGCCCCGTGCCGCCGTATTTCCGTGTCGTCGAGCCGTCCGCCTGGGTAAAGGGGATAAAGAGTTTGTCCAGTTGCTGTTGGCTCATGCCGATACCTTGATCGCGGACGGAAAAGAGCAGCGTGACGTTTTCACCGTGCACACGCTCGCAGAGGACTTCGATTTTGATGGTTCCTTGATGCGAAAATTTGACGGCATTGGAAACGAGATTCAGCATGATTTGGCTGATGCGCAACGTATCGCCGATCAGTACGTCGGGAATGCCCGGATCAATATGGGTTTCGAAAGATTCGTTCGCCGCTTTGGCTTTGGGCTCGTTGATGCTGACGACATCGCGCACCAGCTTCTCTATTGACAATGTATTCTTCTCTATCTCCAGCTTCCCGGACTCTATCTTTGAGAAATCCAACACATCATTGATGATGGACAAGAGATTTTTGGCAGAAAGTTCCATCTTGCGCAGACAGCTCTCCTGCACAGGGTCTGTACAGCTTTGTTTCAGCAAATAATTCATACCGATGATGGCATTGAGGGGCGTCCGTATTTCGTGGCTGATTCTGGCTACAAATTCGCTTTTGGCCTTGCTGGCTTCGTGCGCCCGTTGGATGGCTTCGGCATAGGCCTTTTCCGTTTCCTTTCGCAGCTGGATGTTGCGGGAAATGCCAACCATGCCGAAAGGCGCATTGTCTTCCGAGTAGTACAGTGTCTTGATGGTTTCAAGGTATATCCTTTTCCCGTCGGGATACAGCACCTCTTCCTCGCGGATCAAGGTATCGAGTTTTCCCCTCATGACCTGAAGGTCGTCCTCAATAAATTTCTGAGCGGCATTTCCTGAAAGCTGAAAAAGCTCCACATCGTCTTTGCCTATAACCTCTTGTTCGCTCTTGCCTATGAAAGCGCCGAACGCTTTGTTGCATCCCTTGTATATTCCGTTCATATCTTTATAGAAGATCAGATCTGGAACGGTATTTAAGATAGTCTTCAACAGAGCGCTTTCTTTAAGCAGCCTCTCCTGAGAAAGCCTCAACTGATCCGTGCGCTCTTCAACAAGGCGATTCAACCTGTCTTGATCCTGCTTCACTATTCTGGCCATTGACCGCAACGTATTGGCCAAGACGCCAAGCTCGCCTTGGCCATAGACGTCCAGAGTCGCCTCCAACTGTCCGTTGGAAATCCTGTGGGCATACTCGATAATCTTGTACAGGGCCTTCACTACATTATAAATAAGAATGGATCCGATGAGCAGGCCAATCAGGATTGCCAGAAGGGTCAGCAGAAAACTGTTCTTCGTGGATGATAGCACTGTCCTATTGATTTGCGTGTCATCCATCGCAATCAGGACATACCAGTTCAGGTTTTTGATTTTTTTGTAAAAGCCCGTATAGGTTTTGCCGTTGAAGGCATACGTGACATACCCTTGTGGAGTCCCGTCGCTTAAGGTGTGGCCGTCCAGCTTTATGCTGTCCGGGTGTTTGCCGTCATTTGTGCTCTCTTTGGCCATGAGGATATGGGCCGTATTGTCGAGCAGGAAAATATCTATCCGGGACGAAGTGATATCATGGTTAAAGCAGAGAACCGATATGCTATCCAGTCCCACGGAGGCAACCAGAACGCCTTTATTCCGCTCGTTGCCCACAGGGACAGCGATATAAACACATTCTTTTTGAGTGACGCGTGAGACCAAAGGGCCGACGATCGCCGTTTCTCCGGCGATTGCTTGTCGGAAGTATGTGCGATCCCCATAGTTGTTGCCGTAATCGTGTGAATTGAGGCTCGCCCGGATATTGCCGTTTTCATCAAGGAGGAAGACGTCCGTGATTGTCGGCATGACGTGCTTGATGGCTTCAAAGAAGGCGACAACGCGTTCATGTTCCCGTTGTCCCGTGTTTTCCAGCGACGCCTTGATGGTTTCCGACTTTGCGGCAACGCGGAAACTGTTTTTTATATCCGATATGGTCAGATTGATATTTTCCGCGACAAAGAACGATGTCGCTTTTATATCTTTCTCGATGACATGCCGCATGGCTGCGGAATGTGTTCTGTATGTCATATAAGATGAAATGCAGACGGCGAGAGCAATAGGCACTGTGATATACACGAGGAGTTTCGTTTTGAGCTGCATAGTGCCTACCGTATTCGCACAGGGTTACAGAAATGCCGAGAAGCACGCTCTGCGGAGTCCAAGGTTTTCTCTTATCATTTGAGGAAGAACTGATGCCGCCTGCTCGGATGCGCACGGCTGCCCTCTTCGGGAAAGGCTGGCGAGGTTTCCATCCATCTTATCTTTTCTGCACCCCAAAAATGCAGCAGTAAGGATGAGAGGCAATATAATGCGACAGGTATGGTGCAGTCCAGCGTTATTAGCGGCGTAATACTAAAAAACACATCCAATGAGAGATATGCCACATTTATATTGATAGAAAAGGGATGCCGCGAAAAAAATCCCCAATGCACAATTGTCCGCACTACTATCCCGCTATACAAAACTGCCCGATATTCCATGTATAATCTGCAAGAGGGTCCCGGTTTCCGGAGCTTTCCGGGCCAGGCCGCAGCCATGCGCCATCTGAAAACGACCGGATGGATACGGAGGGCCGTACAGGTAGAGTCCCGTCCTCCCATTCGTCAGTTCCTTACCCCGTTTTTTCCTCTCCACGCGGGGCGGCTGTGGAATCCCGGACAATCAAATGATGCTTGAATTCGACGCGGGTGATGTTGCGGTCGGATGACTCGCCGGACATCTTCGAGTGGAGGATTTCGAAAGCGTTGCGTCCCTTGTCCGCAATGTAGTGCTCGACAGTGGTCAGGCCCACGGGGAGGAATTGCGAGGGAAAGATGTTGTCGAACCCGCACACGCTGTAGTCCTCCGGAACCCGGCGTCCCTCGGCCCGGATGGCGTCGAGCACGCCGTAGGCCACCATGTCGTTGACCGCCACAAAGGCCGTGATGTGCCGCTCGCCGAGGCATTTGCGGGTCAGCTCGAAGCCGACCGCGTGCTCAATGGAAATGTTGTCCCGTTCCTCCTTTGGGGTCACTTCGCGGGAACGTACGATTACGGAGCCTTCGGGGCATTCGTCGCGGTAGGTGTCGCGCACGCCTTCCAGACGGCGGACGCGGGCGGAATTGGCCTCGTTCAGCGTGGTGGAGATGTAGGCTATGTGCTTGTGCCCGAGGCCGATCATATAGTGTGCGATGATGGCCCCGGCGCTGTAGTTGTTCATCTCTACGGTGTCCACGTTGAGGCTGGTGTTGCGGTCCCCGATGACCACGACCGGTACAAGCCTGTTCACACGTTCCACCAGTTCGGTGGACTGCGGCATCATGGTGAACACCACGCCCGCCAGATCCGAACCGGCCACGGCGTTCAGGATGCGGATTTCGTTTTCGGCGTCGCGGTAAGTCGTGTAGACGAGGGTGTCGCAGTCTTTGTCGGCGGCGGCTTGCTGGATGGCCTGTACGATGGTGGAATAATAAGGATTGAGGACGTTCGGGCAGACGATGAGGACTGTCTTGCGATCGAAGAGGGAGGGCCGCTTTTTGGCGGTGGGGGCGTAACCGAGGGCCTCGGCGGTTTCCCGCACTTTGCGGACGGTGTCCGCGGAAAAGGAAACGTCCGTCCGCCCGCTGAGGATCATTGAGACCGTGGCGGGGGAATACCCGGACTGCCTGCTTATATCAGTCAAGGTGACTCTGGTTCTGGGGCTCACGACATCCTCTTTTTCGTTGTTATGGGGAACATATAGGCACAAGAACTTTCGGGTGTCAAACCGGGCTTAGATTTATTAAATTTTTAATTATAGTATGTGAAAAAAAGAGGCTTAAAAAGTATATTTTTGAAAAATTCATTTTTTCAGCAAAAAGACACGGACGATATATTGCCATATTTCGGATTAGATGGCATGGTTTCAGCGGTGTTATGCCAGTGCGGGCAGAACGGAGCCCTCTTTGGCATTTAAAAATGAGGCGGAGTTTTTATTAAATTTTTAATAAGCGGACGGCGGATCCCACCAGAAGGCCTCGCCCCGCGAATCCCTCACCCGGCGCCACGGAACGGGCGGACGGGCAACCCGGGCGGCGGAAGGCCGTCCCTAAGGAGCATCGCATGAGCGCACCCAGCAAGCAGGAGATCCGCAAGGTCGTCCTTGCCAGTCTGCTCGGAGCCACCATCGAATGGTACGACTTCTTTCTGTACGGGGTTGTGGCGGGCATCGTCTTCAACAAGCTGTTCTTCCCCACCACCGACCCGTTCATAGGCACCATTCTGGCCTACAGCACCTTTGCCATCGGCTATCTGGCCCGTCCCCTCGGCGGGTTCGTTTTCGGCCACTTCGGCGACAAGCTCGGACGTAAGAGCATGTTGGTGCTGACCATGCTCATCATGGGGCTGGCGACCATCGGCATCGGCCTTGTCCCGACCTACGCCCAGATCGGCATTGCCGCGCCGATCATCCTCCAGACCCTTCGCCTCTGCCAGGGCCTCGGGCTCGGCGGCGAATGGGGCGGCGCGGTGCTCATGACTTATGAATACGCGAGCAAGCGCGAACGCGCCTTCTACGCCAGCATTCCGCAAATGGGCCTTGCCACGGGCTTGTGCCTCTCCTCCGGCGTGGTGGCGCTCCTGTCGTGGGGGCTCACGAACGAGCAATTCATGGCATGGGGCTGGCGCTGCGCGTTTCTGCTCAGCGTGGTTCTGGTGGGCGTGGCCCTCTATATCCGTATGCATATCCTTGAAACCCCCGACTTCCGCAAGGCGCAGGAACGCGGCAAGACCGAACACAAGAGCCTGCCCATCGTACGCGTCTGCAAGGAGCATCCCGGCAATATCGCGCTCGGCGTGGGCGCGCGCTGGATCGACGGCGTGTTCTTCAACGTCCTTGCGGTGTTCGTGATCACCTATCTCGTGCAGTATGTGGATGTGCCCCGCACGGAAGCCCTCACCGTGGTGATGATTGCCGCTCTGGTCATGTGCCCGTTCATCCTGTTCGCCGGGCGTCTGGCCGACCGTTTCGGGCGCGGCAAAGTGTACGGTTTGGCAAGTCTGCTCTGCGGGCTGTCCATCTTTCCCTCCTTCTGGCTGATGGAAGGGAGCGGCGGCAACCTGTTCCTCATCGGGCTTGCGATTGTCATCCCGCTGAGCGTATTCTACGCGGGCGTGTTCGGTCCCGAGGCTGCGCTGTTCTCCGACCTGTTCCCGCCGGACGTACGCTACACCGGCATCTCCATCGTATACCAGTTCCCCGGTTTCCTCGTCGCGGGCATCGTGCCCGGCCTGTGTACCCTGTTCATGAAGTGGAATGACGGCGATCCCCTCTACGTTTGTCTGTTCACGCTTCTTGCGGGCCTCACGAGCGCGGCGTCCGCCTTCATCATCCAGCGCAAGCACAACGCAGCGGTCCGCAGAAGCGTCGACGGCGAAGTTGAGCATGTGTAAGATGCTGTAGCGGGATTGGGAATTGGAGAAGGAAGGGCTTTTCTGAGGAAAGGCATCCCTTCCTTCTCCAGACCTTCCATTCCTCCCTTCCAAAGGTTGTTACGGGATGGGGAGGGCGCGTGACGATGGTTCGTTCCTGTTGGAGAGCCTTGGCTTGAAAGGCTGGAGAACATGCGCATGGGGAACGGAGAGCGTTGCGTGTGGGGGGAGTCCGCCGGAAAAACGGAGCTCATCCGGTTCGGCGAGGTTCATGGGATTTTAGATGATGCGCGGAGGCCGTTGCGTTTCCGCACAACCGATTGAAGGTAACGAAATGCGTATCCTGCATCTTTCCGATTTTCATTTGCGCGGCGACGGCGGCCTTTCATTCCGGGTGGTGGACACCCTTGAATGCCTGCGGGTCGTTGCGGACCATCTCAAGACGCTTGTTCAAAAGCCCGATGCCTTGGTCATCACGGGAGACTTGGCCGACAGCGGGGACGCGCACGCCTACAGCCTGCTGCATGAGGCGCTCGCGCCGCTTTCCCTGCCGGTGTACGCCGTGCCCGGCAACCATGACCGCCGCGACCGGATGCGCGAATTGCTCGGGAACTGGTGCCCCGCCGATGCTTCCGTGGCTCCGTACCTGTGCTATGCCGTGGAGGATGGCCCGGTGCGTCTGGTCATGCTGGATACCATGCAGCCGGGTTCGCATTCCGGGCACTGCCCTGAAGCCGTAGCGGACTGGCTGGAGCGGACGCTCGCGGCCCGGCCCGGCGTCCCGACCCTGCTGTTCATGCACCATCCCCCGTTCGTGACCGGCATGGGCGCGATGGACGAGCCCTTCGAGAATGTGGGCCGCCTTGCCGATATCCTGAGCCGTTCGCCGTGGGTGCGCCTGTGCTGCGGGCATATGCACCGCCCTATCGTGACCCAGTGGGCGGGCTGCATCGCGTTGACCTCCCCCGCCGTGTCCATGCAGATCGATCTCGATCTTTCCCCCGAGGGCGGAGACACCTTCCGCATGGAAACCCCCGGCTATCTGCTGCACCATTGGGACGGCAGCGTCCTGAACAGCCATATTTGCCAGATCCCGTGTTCGCCCACGTTCTCTGGCCCTCACCCCTTTGTCGGCTCCGTGAACCCCGTTGAAGGATAGCAACTCGGGACGACATTCCCCCAAAAAAGGCTCCCTACCGGACTGACGGCGGGGAGCCTTTTTTGTTTTCAGGAAAGGACGGTTTTTCTGAAAGGGAACTCGCGCGGCAGGAAAAGGGGCCATTTGAGGCGGGCAGGCCAGAGGGGGCCGCCCACTCCGGCTCGGGAAAACCCCTATTTGCCGCTTTTCTGTTGGGCCGTTTTGGCGGTCTGTTTCGGTGCGGCTTTTTCAGGTTTCGCTTGTGTGGCCTTTGCCTTCACCGGGGCGGAATTTGTCGGCGCTTTCGCGGATGCCTTGGAATTCTGCGCCGGCTTCTGCGTTTGTGCCGCCTTGGCAGGGGCCGTTGCGGTCGTTTTGGCCGTTTGCGTCGCGGCCTTGGTCGGAACTGCTTTTTTCCCGGCGGCGGAGGGTGCCGCCTTGTTTGGGGCGGCTTTTTGCGTATTGGATGTGGGCTTCGCGGGTTGGCTGTTTTGAGCCGCCGTTTGGGGTTTGGTCGCGGGCTGTGCCGTGCCCTCCTTCCCCGCCTTGGCGGGTGCGGTTTTGGCCTTGGCCGGTTCCGAAACCGGGATGTCTTTTGCGGATACGGCACCCTTTTTGGTATTTGGGGCTTGGGCCGCCTGCTTCCCGGGTGCTTCCTTTTTCGAGGGTACGGTTTTCGTTGCGGCTTTGGCTGTCGCTTGCGAAGGCGTCGTCTGTTTCCGGGCGGCAACGGCTGGCCCGCCGCTTTTTTTGTATTGCGCGGGTTCCTGTTTTGCGGGCGGGGCTGACGCCTTGCGGCGGGTATCGGCCTGTGTGCGGTGTTCGGCTATTGCTGCGGACGTTTGTTTTCGCGTAGCGGAGCGCTTTTGACTCGAAGCAAGGGCGGCCTTGTGGGTGCGGGTGGGTTTGCGGGAGTCCAGCGCCATGAGCTTTTTGATGGCTTCGGCGTCGGATTCCTTGGACTGGACTCTGCGGGCACCAATGAAAGTGGAGCTGAAATAGGGATCGGACAGGGCGGCGATGGACACGCTTTTGCCGCGTCCGGGACTGTGGATGAACGAGCCGCCGCCGAGATAGATGCCCGTATGGTAACCGCGCCGGGGATGGTTGAAGGCGACGATGTCGCCCGCCATCATGGAGCCGGACTTGATGGGGCGGCCCATGACGGATTGCTCGCGCGCCGTGCGCGGCAAGGTGACGCCGACATTTCGGTAGGCCCACTGCACGAATCCTGAACAGTCGAAGCCTTGCGTATCGGTACCGCCGGGCACGTAGGGCGTGCCGAGGGCTGTTTTGGCTTGCTCGATAAGATGCAGGTTCGGCAAAGGGATTCCCGACTCCCGCATCGTGGACAGGCTCGCTGTACGGTTGTCGTAGGCGAAGCGTTCCTCTTGGGACATGGAAGAACGATCGGCCTTTTTCCGGTTTTCCAGATACGCTTCAAAAGAGTACGGATCGTCGTACACCGGCCCAAAGGCGGGTTGCAGCTTTTTGGAGGAACACCCGGAAAGCGCGATGACAGCAACGAGAAGGGCAACGGCGCAGATGGAGGAGTGGCGAGCTTTCATTTTTTCGGGCTAGGCAATTTCCCGAGTGATGTCAAGATGGTTACGAAGCGTTTATCATACAAAAAGAATCAAATAATATCAGTATGTTTTGTGATTAAAAAAAACACACTCCTGCCCGGTGGGGCGGGGAACGGGCGGAGTCCCTGTGTGGGCCTCTGGAATGAGCCGGAACTGTAGGGAAAACAGGCTTTGCGAGAATGAAAAACCCTCTCCTGCGGGGATGCGGGAGAGGGCGGGGTAGGGGGCATTTTCCGGCAGGGAACGGTTACTTGACGAGCTTGAGGAACTTGTCGGTGACGTAGGAGGCGTTTTCGACCTTCTTGAGTTCATCGGGAGTGATGCTGCCGATGGAGGCGAAGAACCGGGCCGTGTCGGCTTGCCACTGCTGGACGGTGCTCATGCCCTTGGAGGCATCAAAGAGGGTGAGCTGTCCCTTGATGTCCCATGCGGGATGGGATTCCAGATCCAGCCGGGCGAGTTCCTTGGAATAGGTCTTTCCGGCCCAGTCGAAGAAGAAACGCTGGTATTCGGGGATCAGGTCGTCGATGCTGGCCGTCCGCAGGTGTTCGACGCCGCGCAGGTAGACGGAGAGGAACTTTGCGGTGGTTTCAGGGTGGGTGTCGGCGTACTTGGTGTCGGCCACGAGGACGAGCGGGGTACCCTTGCCGCACAGGGCGGCGCTTCCGGCGATCTTCCAGCCCTTGTCGGTTCCGGCGTACATATGCGGCGCCCACAGGGCCACGAAGTCGCCGATGCCGTTTTCAAAGGCCGCAAGGGCTTGCGGCTGATCCATGTTCTTGATGGTCACTTCAGTGGGCTTTACGCCGACGGCATCAAGCCACGCGGTGAGTGCGAAGTGGGCGGAGGAAACCGTGGTGCAGAGGATGGTCTTGCCCCGCACGTCCTCTGGGCTCCCGAATACGTCGGGATGCTTGGGGTTGAGGCCCTGAGTCTTGAAGACGGGATTGTCGGGCCGGGCGAGCACGGCGACGCAGGCGGACTCGTCGGTGCCGACGCCGATGACGCTGGTGCCGTAGCGCAGGTTCCCCATCATGGCCGGAACCCCGCCGAGGCAGGAATACTGCCATTCACCGGCGGGTAGGGCATTGAGGATGGCCATGCCCGAATCGAAGAACAGGATGTCGATATCCAGACCGGCCTCTTTGTCCCATCCTTTTTCCTTGGCGTACCACATGGCGAACGTTTCATAGGAATCCATCCACGCCGTGCGGATCTTGGTGAGCGGGGCGGCGGAAGCGGCGTTGCACAGGGAGAAGGCCAACAAAACGGCGGCAAGGCCGGAGAGGAACTTGTTCAGGCGCATAGTGGACTCCTTATGAGGGGTTATGCTTCTTGTTGGCGGCGAGGCAGGCCAGAAACGCGTGCATGATCCCCGCCGCGGCGAACGAGGTGATGCCAGCGGAGTCGGTATCCGGAAGGACTTCCACCAGATCCATTCCGACAAGGCGCTGTCCGGGGCACACGCCGAGGATGAGCTTGAGGGCCTCATGGGTGGTGAAGCCGCCGATTTCCGGCGTCCCGGTCCCCGGCGCATAGGCGGCGTCGAGGAAATCGATATCGAAGGTGACGAAAACCGGGGTTCCGGGGCGGATCCGCTCGCGCATGATGCGGATCGTCTCATCCACACCGATGTCGTGCAGTTCCCACCCGCTGATGACGCGCATCCCCTTGCCCTTGGCGTAGTCGAGGCTGGACCGGGAATAGAGCGGGCCTCGGATGCCCGCCTGTGTGCTTTGTTCGGGGAGGATCAGCCCTTCCTCGATGGCCCAGTGGAAGGTTGTGCCGTGGTTGTAGGGTTTGCCGAAAAAGTCGTCGCCGGTGTCGGAATGGGCGTCGAAGTGGAGCAGGGCCACGGGACCGCAGCGCTTTGCCACGGCGCGCAGTTCGGGCAGGGTGATGGAATGGTCGCCGCCGATGATCACCGGGACGGCCCCGGCGTCGAGCACGCCCGCGACGGCGGCTTCGATGCGCTCGAAGGACTCGTCGAGATAGCCGGGGATGATATCCACATCGCCCGCATCGACGCCTTGGCAGTGCTCGAAAATATCCACGTCAAGAACGCTGTGGTAGGACTTCAGGATGCTGGAGGCGTCCCGGATGGCAGCCGGACCGAACCGGCATCCTGGCCGATATGAGGTCGCCGTGTCGAAAGGCACGCCGAGCACGGCGAAATCGTTGCCGGAACAATTGGCGGAATACGGCAGGCGCTGAAAGGTGCGGACCCCGCAGAAACGGGGGGAAGCCAGTGAATTGACGGGAACGCCCATGTCATGCTCCTTGTCGGAAGGTGGTTTTATTTTTTAATAAGCAAGGTACATGCCATAGTGTAATATGTTGAAATAAAAATAGATTGTTCTTATGGCAGCAGTGAAAGGCTATTCAAGTATGAATAATGTGCTGTTCCACAGGGGAGGAAGAACGAATATCGATTTCTCTATCATACGGTAATATAACACAAAAAAGAAAAAATTCCCTGCGGAGCTCTTGTTATTCAAACATGAATAGCCTATTCAGTATTGAATACATCCGCAGGAGGCCCCGCCATGTCGCCGTTCGATGCCGCTTTACCGAGTACGGAAGATTTGTTTTCCGTCATTGAGGCCATCCACGACAACGTCGCCATCGTTGACCACAACGGCGTCATGCGCTGGGTGAGCAGCTGCTTTGAGCGCAATTACGGGATCAGCCGCGACCGGGTCATCGGCAGGACCACCTATGAACTGGAGGCGGAAAAAGTGTTTTCACCATCCGTGGCGGCCCTCGTCCTCAAAACCCGCCGGGTGGTCACGCTGACCGAGGCCACGCGCTCGGGACAATACAATATCGTTACCGGCGTTCCCATTTATGATGATGACGGGGATGTCTCGTTTGTGGTGAGCTACAGCGTGGACATGCGCTATTCACGCCGATTGCATGAGGAATACCAAAAAATCAGCGCGCTGGTGTCCCCGAATGCGCCCCAAACCTCCGGAGGCCTGCCTTTCAGCGGGACCATGAGAGCCATAGCCGCGACCATCGAAAAGCTGGCCAAAGTGAATACGACCGTGCTCATCACGGGAGAATCCGGGGTTGGGAAGAACGTGGTCGCCCGTCTGGTGCACCATCTGAGCGACCGCACGAACGGGCCGCTGGTCGAAATCAATTGTGCGGGCATCCCCGCCCCGCTGTTGGAGTCGGAGCTGTTCGGCTATGAGGCAGGAGCGTTCACCGGAGCCAGCCAGAAGGGAAAAGAAGGGCGGATTGCACTGGCGGACAAGGGCACGCTGTTCCTCGACGAGATCGGAGAACTGCCGCTGCGGCTCCAGTCCAAGCTGTTGCAGGTGATCCAGGAAAAGCAGATCGTCAAGCTCGGCGGGATAAAGCCCGTATCCATTGATTTCCGGCTGGTGGCGGCGACGAACCAGGATCTGGAGGCGCTGGTGGAGAAGAAGCGTTTCCGCAGTGACCTGTTTTTCCGGCTCAATGTCCTGCCGTTATGGATTCCGCCCCTGCGGGAACGGCGCGAGGAGATCGTGCCGCTGTGCCTGAGCATCCTGGAGGAGATGAACGCCAAGTACGGGACGGAAAAGGTTTTTTCCGAGGAAGTGAAGCGGCATCTCGCCGCCTACTCATGGCCGGGGAATATCCGTGAGCTGCGCAACGTTATCGAACGGCTCGTGATCGTCTCTTCAGGGGGCGTCATCAAGACGGACGAATTGCCGGAACATATGTTCCGGCATCAGGAGAATCCGGAAAGCCCGATAGGCAAGAGCCTGCCCGATGCGTTGGAGACGCTTGAACGGCGCATGATTCTGGAAGCGTATAAGACCTGCGGGACCACGACCGGAGTTGCGAAGGCGCTGGGGATCAGCCAGCCCACGGCCGCCCGGAAGATTGCGAAGTACAAAAACGAGGCATCCGGAGAGGGATAGCCGAGGGAAAGTTTTTTTCGCCGGTCGCGCAATGCCCAGATAGGGAACTCAGAAGATATTTTCGGCTGGAGAGATGGAATGGCTGAACGTGGAGAGGAAGCAAGGCTCGCAATGCGTTCCGCCTTGCAGCAGGATGCCGTTTGGAGGGCGCGAAGCCCTTTATTAGAATGAAAAACCGCCTCGGACAAGGTGCCGACGCAAAACAGGTCCGCCCGGAGAGGATAAACCGGGCGGCCCTGTTTTGCCGCTGTCAGCGGGGAACGGAGGCCGAAAAGGAGGATTACACCGTAACAGGTTATAACTATTTGTAATTATAAGTTGTTACTGTGTAATGAAAACGTGGTGGCTTGCGGGCTAGACAAGCGCTTCGATAGCGTTGCCGAATTCCGGGGAAATGAAGACCTGCGACTCGGGTTCGCGTTCCAGAGAGGACTGGGTACAGTCCTTGGGTTCGGGCGCAACGTAGGGCTCGCACACTTCAACCACGGTCTCCTTCTCGCCGTGTTCGGCTGAGACGTAGGTCACGGTGTCCAGATGGCAGACCATGTTGTCACGGAGAAAAGTGCTTTCGCTTACGGAAACGGCGGTGTCACGGGTGGGAGTCGACATAAGAATTTCTCCTTTGAAGTATGTGGATACGAAGTATGCCATGTCTCCTTGATAGGACCATGCCCGAGAGGAATCAAGTTGTTCTGTGCGCTCAAACAGCCGGAAAAAACTTATCTTTTTGAAAAACACATCGGATTGATCGCTCGAACACCCGACTTTTGGGCTCCATTGCCGTCTGTTCCGGTGAAGAGAAAAAGCGGAGTGGAATACGAGAGAAAGCGTTTGGTTTCGGAAAATTACAAACCGCCGGCGGCTTGCAGCGGATAGCAGGAGACACACCCCATCGCCATTGTTTCGCCACTCAACGGCTTCTCTGCGGAATGATTTCATTTTAATGATATTTTTTGCCTGTTGCACAGAAAAACTCCCCATCGGATGTCGACGGGGAGTTTTCTATAACGGCGAGAAGGGGCTTTTGAAGGAAGGCACCATCCTCCCCTGCTGTGGGAGGGGAGGATGCGAGGGAAGCGTTTAGCCTTCCCCCAGAAGAGATTTTAGGAAAAATATTCCACTTTACTGCTGAGTTAGGCTTGCGTCGCTTCCCGCACGGTTTCGGCGAGCTTGAGGAATGCGGCCTTCGCCGGGGTGTCGGCGGGCATGGATACGATGGGATGTCCCCTGTCCGCGGCGATGACCGTTGCGGGATCGAGCGGGATCGCGCCGAGGAAGTTCAACCCTTCCTGTTTGGCGAGGGCTTCGCCGCCACCCTTCTTGAAGAGATCGATCTCCTCACCGCAATGGGGACAGAAGAGGCCGCTCATGTTCTCCACAAGGCCGAGCACGTCCGCTTTGACGACCTTGAGGAAATCAAGCGCCTTGCGGACGTCCGCCAGCGAAATCTCCTGCGGGGTTGTGACGACGAGGCACTTGGCGTCGGGTATGGCGTCAAGGATGGTCATATGCTCGTCACCGGTTCCGGGAGGGGAATCGATGAGCAGATAGTCCAGCGCGCCCCACTTCACGTCGGCGACGAACTGCTGAATGGCTCCAACCTTTTTGGGGCCGCGCCAGATGATGGCGGCGTCCTTGTCTTCGAGGAAGGATTCGATGGAGATGAGCGAGAGGCGTTCGCCGCAGGAAACGGGCACGAGCTTGCCGTCTTCGTTATCCACTCTGACGAACCCGTGGGAGCCGAGCAGGTGCGGGACGCTCGGGCCATGCAAATCCACGTCGAGGATGCCGACGTTGAAGCCCTGCGCCGCCAGCGCTGCGGCGAGGTTCACGGTCACTGAGCTCTTGCCCACGCCGCCCTTGCCGCTCATGACGAAAAGTTTGTGCCGCACGTCTTTCAGGTTTTCGGACATGACCTTGCGCTGCATGGCGGCGGTCATGGGGATCGTTGTCTGCCCCTGTTGTTCCGAACATGATGCCATATGTATTTCTCCAGACGGTTGTGGGGGATGAAGACCGCATCGGCGGAAACCGCTTCTCCGGCGGGAGGTGTTGCTTGCCGAGGCTTCCGGCTATTCCGTCCGCAGCTCACAGGCGGAATAAAAGACCTGCCCATCCTTGGGCTGCGTCACGGCCTTGCCGTCGGCGACGAGCATCTCCAGATGTTTGATGGCTTCGGTGATGTGGATGTTCAGGCCCGCCGCGGTTCCGGCGGCGGTACAGGGGCGGCGTTCGATGAGCGCGAGGATGTCCTCTTCCTTGATCTGCGTGCGGAAAGCCGTATGCGCCATGTCATCGAGATGTTCCGCGATGATTTCGACCGTGCCGGGCACCCCAGCGAAATGCTTTTGGATTTCCAGAAGCCGGGCGGCGGGAACGGGCAGGGCATAGGTTTCCGCCGGAGGGCGGCATACGCTGTTGATCTGCATCTTGTCGGGCCGGATGCGTTCCGCCAGGCGGGCGATGGCGTCCACGGAGGCGTCATCGTCGCTTATGCCGCCGAGCAGCATGACTTCAAGCCAGATCTGCCCGTTGAAGGCATCGCGGAAGGCGATCAGGCCTTCGACGATGCGATCGAAATCAAGGGACGCGGCGGGGCGGTTCACCTTGTCGAGCAACGCGGCGTCGCCTCCGTCCAACGAGGGGATCACCACATCGGCGGCGGCGAGGTCGGCGCGGACTTCCGGCATCCACAGCAGGGAGCCGTTGGTGAACACCACCACCGGAACATCGGTCATGGCCTTGATGCCCCGGATGATGTCGCCGAGCCCGGAGTGCAGCGTGGGTTCGCCGGATCCGGCGAAACTGATGTATTCGGGCTTGTCCCCGTTTTCGAGCTTGCGGCGCACTTCGTCAAGGATATCCGCGGTGGGGATGTATTCCTTGCGCTCGATGGTATGGTTCGTAGTCCGTCCGAGCTGGCAATACACGCAGTCGAACGAACAGCTTTTGAAGGTCAGGGCATCCACGCCGAGAGAACGGCCCAGCCGCCGGGAAGGAACCGGGCCGTACACATGTTTGAAGCCAGTGTCCATGTTTTGTCCTTTTCTCGCGGAATCGCCCGCGTTCGGTGCCATGCCCCGGAAATACCCCGGAGGTCAGGCTTTGCTTTCGTCCGGGCCGCCTTCGATGGCTTCGAAAGCCCGTTGGCTCACGCCCGCGTGCGAGGCGATGGCTTTCCATGCCTCGGCATAATCCCCGGCAAAGGGATTTTCCCCGTTCCGGTTCTTGGTCGTCAGCATGAAGCCTTCCAGAAACGCGGCCCTCGGTTCCGGAGCTTCGGCGAGCTTCGTCTCCAGAGGCCGGATATGCTTGGCATAGATGTAATCGGCGATCTCTTTATCGGTATGGCCCCATGAGCGGCCTTCCTCGATGGCGGAGGTGATTGAGCAGATGATTTCGTTCATGTTGTTGTCGGGGTTTCGCCTTCGGCGGGCTGGATGAGCCGTCGGCAGTGAGGGCAGCCGCACGTCATTTCACGCGCGTTGCATACCAAATAATCACCGCCTTCGATGATCAGCCGTCGGCTGTTGACGAGGCAGTCGGCAATTTTATGACGTGCGTTCCGGTACATGGCTTGCGCTGTGGTCCGTGCGACGTGCATCCGTTCGGCGCACGCCTCCTGATTCAAGCCTTCCAGATCGATGAGCCGGATGGTTTCATATTCCTCGACCGTCATGACGATGGTTCCGTCGTCAATCCCGGCAAGAGGTCCGAAAAGCGTATTCTGAGGCAGGCGGCAGACGCGTCTCCATTTTCTGGGTCTGGGCATGATCCCTTCCTCTGTTGTCCGGGAACCGTTCCGGGGCCTCGGCATGGAGCGCCCCATCGATCATTTTTGACATATGCCCTATTCCTTCACGCCGCATCTGTCAACAATCAAGCCGCGTTATTTTGGGGTTCCGCTGCCCTTGCCGCCCTTTTTCCAGCAAACGTCCACAAGACGGATAAATCCTGAACGGAAAACCGCAGTGCGTCCGCCCGTTCAGGGGGGATAAGCCTTTCCGGAAAAACGGTTTCACCTTGATTTGCCGTGCGCGGTATGAAACAATCCGCCGCGTTTGTTCCGGTCCCGGAAAAACCGCTTGGGGAATCCGCAGTTGGAACATCCACCACGAAAAGTCATCTTGAGAAAGTTGGAAAAAACAATGCGCAATCCCATTCCCAGAGTGGCGGCTATCCATGATCTCGCCGGGTTCGCCCGGACGTCCCTGACGGCGGCCATCCCGATCCTGTCCAGCATGGGCATTCAGGCCACGCCCCTGCCCACAGCCATTCTGTCCACGCAGACGGTGGGCTATAACGATTTTACGCTGCTCGACCTGACGGACGACATGGTCCGCATCCTTGATCACTGGGAGCGCCTTGGGCTGCGCTTTGACGGCGTGTACTCCGGCTTCATGGCGTCCACGGCGCAGATGGATTCGGCGGCGCGGTGCATCCGGAATTGCCTCGCGCCCGGCGGCCTGGCTGTGGTCGATCCCGTGCTCGGGGATGACGGCAAGCTGATCCCGACCATGACCCCGGAGATGGTGGAGAAAATGCGCTGGCTCATCACCTGCGCGGACCTGATCACTCCGAACTTCACCGAAGTCTGCCTGCTCCTTGACGAGCCTTACAGCCCGGAAGCGGATCTGCCTACGCTCAAGGGCTGGCTGCGCCGCCTCGCCGAAAATGGCCCCAAGACGGTTGTGGCGACGAGCGTGCCGCTTGCGGACGGACAGGCCTCGCGTAAGCCCGAATGTACTTCCGTCCTCGCCTACGAACGGGATGAGGATCGTTTCTGGCGTGTAGACTGTTCATATATTCCAGCCTATTACCCGGGCACGGGCGATGTGTTCGCCAGCGTGCTGACGGGGAGCCTCCTGCAGGGCGACAGCCTCGCCATTGCGCTTGACCGGGCCGTGCAATTCGTCACCTTGGGCATCCGGGCCACCTTTGGGCAGGGCCTCCCCAACCGGGAGGGGATTTTGCTTGAGCGCATCCTCGATACCCTGCGCGCGCCTCTCGGGTCGTATATGTGCCGCCTCGTAGACTAGCGGGTTCACGGCGGACAGACGCGGCATTCCGGTTTTCGGGTGCCGCTTTTTTTTGTGCACAGCTACAATATTCCCATAATCTTTTCATTATGTAAATTTTATTGCCGAACCCATCAACCCTGCCTCATGCACCAAACATCCAACACCCCACAAACCAAAACCCGCCGCGCGCTAGAGGTAGACGAGCAGGATGGTCATGGTGATGGTGCTCAGGAGGATGGACAGGGAACAGATGTTGCCCGCCATGATCACGTCGCCCTTGAGCTTCATGGTGAAGATGAGGGCCAGCGAAGAGGAGGGGGCGAGGGCGATGACGGTCATAGCCTGCCGGATTTCAAGCGAGAAGGGCAGATAGCGGTAGAAAAGGAACGCCAGCACGGCTGAGAGCGCATAGCGGACTGTGATGTGTTTGATGAGGCACCGGAAGCTCTTGCTGTCCATTTGCAGATTGATGTTCACGCCGATCATGAGCATACAGAGGAACGCGTTGGCGTCCCCGGCGATCTTTGTGAAGATGATCACGGGATGCGGCAGGGCGAGGTGCAGGAACGCCATGACGATCATGATCAGATAGATGCAGAAAGGGATGGACGAAAAGACGTTGCGCAGGAAACTCTTGATGGACAGATGCTGTGAGGCGTCGGTGACGCTGTTGGCGAGCGCGTAGGTACCGCCCGTGCACATGATCGCGTTCCCGGCGTCGAACAGGCAGGTTGCCAGGAACCCTGTGGGAGGGAGGAACCCGGCGACGAAAGGCATGGCGAACGTGCCGATGTTGTAGCCCGAAAGATTGAGCATGGAAAAAGCCCGTTCCTGCCGGGCCTTGCCGTGGGTCATCCCGTAGCCGGTGGCGACCATGAGGACGTTGCAGAGCGCGCCCAGCGCGACGAGCCAGAGCATTTCGGAAGTCACGGGCACGCCGTTGATGCTGGTTATGATGATGCACGGCAGAGTGATGTAAAACACGATGCCGGAAAGCACGCGGAACGTCTCCGCCTTCAGGATGGACAAACGGCGGAGCAGGTAGCCGAGCATGATGAAGGTGATGAACGAAAGAACTTTGAACAGTGCCTCTTCCATGAAAATCCCCTTTCTGCACCAGCCAGCGGGATCGCGTTTCAAAGGGCAATCCTCCGGCGGCATGGTGTTCCCATGTACGGGGCGAACCTATTATACCCACTTTCCGTTCCTGTATACTCCCCCTCACCGTACGGCGCGGAAGGCCGTCCCGCCGAGGCTATCCGAAGGGGCGGCGCACAAAAAGGCAGCCGCACCCGGAGAAGAAAGGGGTACGGCTGCCTTCAGGCCTGTGCCGGCGGCAGGATCGGAGGAGGGCTATACCAGCGAACCGGCAGCCTCGTAGATCCCTTCGGAAAGGGTGGGGTGGGCGTGGATGGTTTCGAAGAGATCGCGGGCTGTGCAGCCACGCTGGATGGCGAGGGTGGTTTCGGCGATCAGATCGGAAGCGTGGGCTCCGGCGATGTGCGCTCCGAGGAGCTTGCCGCTGCCTTCTTCAACGACGAGCTTGAACAGCCCGGCGAGTTCGCCCATGGCCTGCGCCTTGCCGAGCTCGCGGAACTGGAACACCGAAGTTTTCACGGCGAACCCCTGTTCCGTGGCTTGCGCTTCGGAGAGCCCCACATCCCCGATTTCCGGGGCGGTGAAGATGGCGGAGGGCACCACATCGTAGCGCTGCGCCTTCCTGTCTTCGGGATGCAGGATATTGTGCACGGCGGTGTGGGCTTCGGCGACGGCCATGTGCGCCAGCATGATGCGGCGCGGCCCGATGACGTCGCCGATGGCGTACACGCCCGGCGCTGAGGTTTCCAGAAAGTCGTCGGCTTCGATCCAGCCTCGGGCGTCGACCTTGACCCCGGCGGCGTCGAGCCCGAGGCCGTCCGTATGCGGCACGCGGCCCACGGTGACACACACCGCGTCGGCCTCAAGCGTGCGCGGGGCGGGCGGGTTGGCCATCTCCACGAACGGAGACGCGCCGATCTCCACGGAGACGCCTGTCCCGGTGGGCGTTGTGGCGGTCACCGTGCGGGCCAGTTCCACGGCGATGCCCTTCTTTTTCATTTCGCGCTGCAACAGGCGGCTGATTTCCTCGTCCACGGAGGGCAGGGGCAGCACGCGGTTTTGGCCTTCCACGACCGTCACCTTGGAGCCGAACGCCCGGTAGATGAACGCCAGCTCGCAGCCGATGACCCCGCCGCCCACGATGATCAGACTGGCCGGGACGGCTTGCAGCTCCAGCGCGTCGTCGCTCGACAGCACGCGGGCGTGATCGACGGGCAGGGCGGGCAATTCCAGCGGCGAGGACCCCGTGGCGATGATCACGTTGTCGCTTTCGACCTCTTCCATGCCCTCCGCCGTGGTTACGCGCACCAGCTTCGCGCTCACGAGTTCGGCCTTGCCGTAGACGACGCGGACTTTGAGCTGGGCGCACGTTTTTTCAAGGCCGGTCTGCAGCGTGGCGGTAACCTTACGCTTGCGGTTCACGATGGCGGGCATGTCCGCCTTGAGCGTGCATTCTCCGGTGATGCCGAATTCCGCCAGCCGTCCGCTCATTTCCAGCACGTCGGCGGACGAACGCAGGGTTTTGGTAGGGATGCAGCCCGTGTGCAGGCATGTGCCCCCGAGTTTCGCCCGTTCCACGAGCGTCACGTCTACCCCGGCCTTCGCCGCCGCAAACGCCGCCGAATAGCCTCCAGGCCCGGCCCCGATGATGGTCAGTTTCATATCGTCTCCTCAAAAGGTGCTGTTTGATGCGCTTCCAGCCGGGACGAGTCCCCGCTTCCTGCCAGTGGGAATTCTTTAGGAGAAACCAGCGGAGGATGCAAGGCCGATCAGCCGATACTCTGGCGAAATACGTTTTTTACGCGCTTTAAAACAACGTTTTTTTCAGAAAACAACGATTTTTCTTTTCTTCTAAATAGATCAGCAATTTTTTCGGCAGATGGGGGCTAGCGCTTCCAGTGGAACGTGAACACCTGTTCGACGTCGGGGTGCAGGCTCAGATGAACCGGGCAGGTATGGGCGGCGCGTTCGATCATGGTTTTCTGCTTGTCGGTATATTCGCGGTCGGGCATGGTGAAAACGACTTCAAGCTTGCCGATGCGCCGGGGGTTCGCGCTCATGGTTTTGGTGACTTCGATGCTGGTTCCGGTCACGTCCACATCATGCATTTTGCCGTAAATGCCGATGATGGTCATGGCGCAGCTGGCCAGCGCCGTGGCGCAGAGATCCGTGGGGGAAAAGCCTTCGCCCTTGCCGTTGTTGTCCACGGGGGCGTCGGTGATGAGGCGCGCGCCGCTGGCGACGTGAACGGATTCGACACGAAGGTCGCCAAGATACGTTGCGGTAATGGTAGCCATGCCAAACTCCTTTTTTATGGACTGTACCGGAATATCCCGAAAGAGCCTACCCCCGTTATGTCTTGCCTGTGGAATCCTATTTCCGCCCATATGATTTGAAGTGTAGTGCGTTTTATTGACAACCTCTGTGATTTCCACCATTGTTAAAACAGATACCGAGTCTTCCCGCACTGATTAGTGCCTTTTTAGGGGATGGAGGATGGCTTTGCTCGGAAAAACAGACTGGTATAGCGCCGAAAAGAAAATCGTCCTGACGATCGCGTTGGCTATCCTGATCGCTTCTGTATCGGTCTTCACCATTCTGTATCTGATGATGAGCCACGCCTTGCAGGAGGATATTCGGGCACGTGCGCGCGTGGTGAATGCCTATGCCGAATCCCATTTGAATCTTGAGGGCTTCGTCCACATCAATACGCTTAAGGACATGCGGCGGGATACCTATCAGGACATGCAGTCCATGCTGGACAATATCCGGCAGATCGCCAATGTCCGGTATCTCTACACCGCCAAGTTCAATGACCGGGGCCAGCCCATGTATCTGGTGGACGGCCTGCCGCCGAATTCTTCGGATTTCCGCAGTCCGGGCGACCTCATTGAACAAGACATCGTCCCCATGTTGAACCGTTGCCTGTCCGGCGAACTCATCGAATCGGATGGTGTGCTGAATACCGAATGGGGCGCGATTTTCCTGACCTGTATGCCCGCCTATACCATTGGCGAGGCGGAGCCCATCGGGGCCGTGGTTATGGAGTTCAACGCCGACGTCATCTACAAAAGCAAGCTTCGGGCCATGCTGTACAGCGGGGCGCTGGCCTTGGTGATCGTGGGAGGCTGCACCTTTATTACGATGCTCTGCCTGCGTCGTCTGGCCACGCCTTTTTATAAGAAGCTCGCCTACACGGACATGCTTACCGGCATCGGCAACCGTACCGCCTTTGAACTGGAACTGAAGAATCTGGAAAAGAAGCTTCCCCGCCCGTTTACCATCGTCGCGTATGATCTGAACTACATGAAAAGGATCAACGATACCTACGGTCATGCGGCGGGGGATGCCTATCTCCGACGTATGGCCCACCTGCTGATGCGCGAGGAGCCGGTAAGCCGGGGGCTTTCATTCCGTATCGGCGGGGATGAATTTGTGACGCTGTTTGAGGGCGAGGAGGAGGAAACCCTGTTGCGGGAGCTGGAGCTGTTCCACATGGCGGGGGCACAGGCCGAAGTCAATGGGGAGCCCGTCACTTTCGCCTATGGGGTCGCCTCGTATGATCCCGACCTCGATAAGGGCAGTTTGCACAATACCCTGAGCCGGGCCGATGCCCTCATGTATCGCTTTAAGAAAGCCGCCAGAGGAGAAAGCTGAGAACCGATAAAGAACGGACAATGGCTTGAAAACATTACAGAACGCCGCCCTTCCCGGATTTCGGGACAGGGCGGCGTTTGTATTTGGACGGTTTCTTTCATGGAAAGGAAACCGAGTAGAGGCTTAGTGCTGTACGGTCGACTCGGGTTCTTTGAGCATGTCAACCATGCCAAAGTGGAATTGGCTCACGGCGGAGGCACAGTCGTTTTCAAGTCTCTGAATGTTCTTGCCCGCTCCGGCCTTGAAGCCTTCACGGTAGGCGCTGGTCATCAGATGGATGAAAATGTCGAGATCGAGTACAATAGGTTCTTTTTTGTCTTTCATCGTCACGTCCTGATTGTTGTGTATGGTATGAGCATACTGTAAGTGTGAAAAACAGCTCGTCTATTATATTTCATCATGATAATCAATAGGATATGCAATATAGAATATTGGCACTCGCGCTGACGGTCTCATGGCTGACCGTGCGGGACGCTGGCCGGAGCATCCTTCCCCCAATGCATGGCGGTCTGCTCGCTTTTTCCCGTTTCCGTCTGAAGGATGAGGCTGTCCGGATGGTTTGGAGGGCTCCGTCGTATTGGCTGGCTTCCTCTAGTACGATGTGGCACACAATGCTATGATAAAAAGAGTTTCCGGGCAAAAAAATGCTGAATACCCGGTTTGGGGCACATACCTTTTTTCCTTTTCATAAGAAAAATGCGAGATAGCTTTCCGGCCAGCAACCCCTTGCGTCCTCGTTTTTCCGGAAAAGCACTGCCCCTGTTTTCGCGTTTCCCGTTACAGCAAGCCCCGGAATAGGGTCTTACGGCAGAAGCCAGCGGGAGAGACGGGGCCACAGCCACCCTAAAAGTTGTAGCGGATGAACAAGGTGTAAAAGGTAAAGGGAAGGGCTCTATCCCATGCCGTGTGCCTTGTTGCCCACTTTAGTGCGTTCTCGAAGACGACAGGAATAATCTTATACTGAAGGTCTATGGGAAGAGTTTCAACTGCTTCCGATCTATTAGATGATTATACCATGGGCAGTTGGGATTCAACATATGGCATTTTCAGCATTGGTACGGTCGATTCCAATGCGTTTGTGCATGTCATATCCATTACAGTACATGTTCCCTTTAACATTACGGATGTGTTCCGTTCACTTTTGAGGATATCCGATATCTATAAAAATATTATTGGATATATCTTGAAGAATATGGAACCGCGCTCTTGGAAGATCGGTACGGGCTTTTCCTGTACAGGTGTGAGATATTCATATATAACGACGAAAATTCACATTATAACGTGTGTATATTCGTTTTGTATGTCTGTATAAGATACTCTTTTCCTTCTTATCGGCATGACGCATGTATTCGTGGCGGGCGTATCGGGATGGTGCGGTACGCGCATGGTCACTGCCGAGCAGTGTATATGCCGCCGTGTTCTTTGAGGAGTGGGATTTTTTAGCCTTTTGTAACTTTGGAGGGGCGATATGAAGTGGGTAGTGGGGGGGATACTGGCGGCCAGCCTCCTTTTCGGGGGGACGACAAGGGCTGGCGCCGTGGACTTCCGGTTTCAGGGGGAAATCCTTTTTGGGACCGGCTTCCTCAGCAGTGCGTTCATCACCGAGAGAAACGGGCAACGCACTGAAGCGGCATCCGCCGACAAGTTCGCCACGCTGCAGCGTTTTCGTCTGCAAATGGAGGCCATCGCCTCCGAGACGCTGTCCTCTCTTTTATGTCTGGAAGTGGGGGACAATCTTTGGGGCAACAACGAATCTTTTGGCGGAGGTGGGGCCGCCCTCGGGACTGACGGGCAATTCGTGAAAGTGCGTCATGCCTTTATGAACTGGACCGTACCCGATACCAGCCTCAGTATGCGTGTGGGCCTCCAGACCGTGCCCGCGCCCCATACGGCGGGCGGTTCCTCCATCCTCAACAACGAAGTGGCCGGCATCGTCGCCAGTTACCGCGTCACCGACAATGTCGGCATCTTCGGTGCCTGGTTGCGCCCCTTCAACGATAACTACAGCCCCGCCGATGTTTCCAACGTAAACCGGCTGGATAATCTGGATCTGTTCATGCTCTCCGTGCCCGTGAGCGGGAATGGCTGGCAAGTTACGCCGTGGGGCATGTTGGGCATGAGCGGTGCGAATACCTTCAAGGGCGATGAGCGGCAGTACGACTTCAAAAACACCATTTTGTATATGAATCTCCTGCCGTACAGTTATCTGCGCGCCGAAGCCAACGGGAATATGGGCAGGAGGTTCCAAGACCGCGATTACGGCAGGCTGCTCTTTATAGGCCTGCCCGTTGTCGTCAAGGTATTCGAGCCGTTGCGCATTGAGGCGGATTTCAACTACGGGTATTCGCAAGGCGTGGGCCGTTACGAAATCACCGACTTCCGCGATCATGCCACCCGGTTCGCCGAGACCCGGCGCGAGGGCTGGCTGGCCAAGGCGCTGGTGGAATACGAAACGGAGTGGGGCATTCCCGGCGTGTTTGGCTGGTATGGTTCCGGCGATGACGGCAATGTCGGGAACGGTTCCGAGCGGATGCCCGCCATCTCGCCCTGCGGCAACTTCACCTCCTTCGTGGGCGACGACCCTACGGGGTTCGGCATGTTGGTCAGCGGTCTGAACGCAACGTACGATCTACAGTTGAATTATGCGGGGACATGGGGTTTGGGCATTCAAATCAAGGACGTGAGCTTCATCGAAGATCTTACCCATACGCTGCGCATCGCCCGCTGGGCCGGTACCAACAGTCCGGCGATGATCAAGTACCTGGCATCCACCGACGGCGCGGGCAACCGCATGAGTTACTTGACCACACACGACTCCATGATCGAATGCAATCTGGATTCCGTGTATACCTTTTCTGAAAACCTCTCCGCCCATATCCAGTTCGGTTATGTCATCAATCAGATGGACATGGGGGCATGGAATCCCTCCTACCGGCATGAGGATTTGAAAACGGCGGATGCCTATAAAGCCTCCGCCATGCTCTACTACACGTTTTAGGGCCTTTCTTCGCTGAAAAAAGCAAAGGTTTTAATCGGCGTATCGAAGGCGAACGCGAAGAGGCCCCCGGCTGGACTGGGAGGGACTTTTTCATGAAACGACACGGTGTCCGTGGATTCCAGCACGGTACGGATGTCCCCGCTCGGTCGGCCCCGTTCGGTATAGGCTCCACAGTTGAATCGAAGGAGAAGAAACTGGCGCCCACGCTGAGGTTCACCGCCTGCAACCACCTGAAACGATACGATTGCCAAGGAATTTTCGTGAGGCTCTTTGCTGGCAGGATTTCGCCTCAGGCATGTCGTGTATGAGGACAAAGCCTAGCATCGGCGCTGCCAAGAGGGCGTTCGTATCCGGCCCGCTTGTCTCTTAACTGCCGCAGGGCCGTGAACAGGGCGGGGATGTCCACCGGTTTTGAAATATGGGCGTTCATCCCCGCCTCCAGTGGTTTTTCCACGTCATCTTCGAAGGCCTCGGCCGACACGGCTATGATGGGTACTCTCTTTGCGTCATCATGTGCCAGAGAACGGATGCGCGTGGCCTCAAGGCCGTCCATGAGAGGAAGTAACGGCTTCATACATCCGTCATGTCTTCGAATACACGCGGGGCGGGGTCAGCGGTCCGCGCGGGCCGCCAGGATACTGGGGATTCCGGCCAGTACCCTTGTCTCCAAGCTCCACAAGCTCGGCATAACCTCCAAAGCCTATTTCAAGGCAGGGGACTGAGCCCCACGGAGCCGCAGCTGCATGGTTCTATGGCGCTGGCCGCTGTATGATACTCATTGCAAGTGAAGGCCCTCCTTCTACAATCTTCTGAAAAGACACGATTGTCCAAGGAGGCTTCATGCGTTTCCTCAACTCTCGAACGCTCAGGTACTTCGGCCAGCGGGCCAGAGAACTGGCTCATAATTTCGAGAATGCCCACCATCCTTATGAAGAGCGGCAGGGCGGCCGTTCGTGGGAAGACTACTATCGGCGGCGCTGGCAGCACGACAAGGTGGTGCGTTCCACCCACGGGGTCAACTGCACGGGGTCCTGTTCTTTCGATGTGTTCGTCAAGGACGGGATCATCGTGTGGGAGGCCCAAAAGACCGACTATCCCACGCCTCACCCCGATTTCCCCGACTACGAGCCTCGCGGCTGCCCCCGCGGCGTCTCGGCCTCGTGGTACGTCTACAGCCCGTTGCGCGTGAAGTATCCGTATATCCGCGGCAAGCTGCTCGAAATGTGGAAAGCCGCGAAACAGGCCAACAACAACGATCCCGTCGCCGCTTGGGAGGCCATCCAGTCCGATCCGGCCAAGCGTAAGGCCTACCAGCAGGCGCGGGGGAAGGGCGGTTTTGTCCGCTTCTCGTGGGATGAGGCGTCCGAGATCATCGCCGCCTCGCTCATTTCCACCATCAAAAAACATGGCCCGGACCGTATTTTCGGCTTCACGCCGCTGCCCGCCATGTCCATGACCAGCTTCGCATCCGGGGCGCGGTTCCTGTCCATGCTCGGCGCGAGTATGGTCAGCTTCTACGACTGGTACTGCGACCTGCCCCCGGCCTCTCCGCAGATTTGGGGCGAGCAGACCGACGTGCCCGAGAGCGCGGACTGGTACAACGCGGGCTACATCATCTCGTGGGGTTCCAACCTGCCCCAGACCCGCACGCCGGACGCCCACTTCTATGTCGAGGCCCGGTATCGGGGCACTAAAATTGCCGCGATTTCCCCGGACTACGCCGACTTTACCAAGTTCGCCGACCATTGGCTTCCCGTACGCGCGGGTACGGACGGCGCACTGGCCATGGCAATGGACCATGTCGTCCTGAAAGAATTTTATCTTGATCGTCGCGTGCCGTATTTTGAGGATTACGCCAAGCGCTTCACGGACCTGCCGTTCCTGCTGTTCCTCGATGAAGAGGAACGGGACGGCGAAACCGTGCTTGCGCCGGGCCGCTGCGTACGCGCTTCGGATCTGGGGCTCGGCGGCAACAACCCGGAATGGAAATTCGTGATCCACGACCGTACCCGCAAGGGCCCGGCCGTGCCCAACGGCTCCATCGGGTCCCGTTACGGCGAAGAAGGGACCTGGAACCTTGAGATGCGCGACTGCTATGACCGCGCCGATCTCGATCCGGTCCTCAGTTATGCGGATCTTGGCGATGAGACGGAATGGAAGCTTGCCGCGTTCCCGGTCTTCTTCGAAGGCCAGCCGTCCCTGCGCAAGGGGGCCGTCCCGGTGCGCCGTCTGGCCGTCACCGGCGCGGACGGCAAACAGCAGGAACGCCTCGTCACCACGGTGTTCGACATCCTTGCGGCAAGCCTCGCCATCGATCGCGGGCACGGCGGGGATGTGGCGTCCGGTTACGAAGACGCCAGGGCCTACGCCACTCCCGCGTGGCAGGAGGCGATCACCGGCGTCCCCGCCGAGGATATGATCCGCGTGGCGCGGGAATTCGCGGACAACGCCGAACGCACGGGCGGGCGTTCCATGATCATCATGGGGGCGGGCGTCAACCACTGGTACAACAACGACGTGACCTACCGGGCCATGATTTCCCTGACCACCCTCTGCGGCTGTCAGGGCGTATCCGGAGGGGGCTGGGCGCACTACGTGGGGCAGGAGAAGGTACGCCCGCTGGCGGGCTGGACCACCGTGACCGTGGGCAGCGACTGGATGGGGCCGCCGCGCCTGCACAACGGCACCTCGTTCTATTATTTCGCGCTCGACTCGTGGCGTCACGAGCTTCTCAGTATGGACAAGCTCACGCCGCCAGACCGCAAGGGAAGCCTCCCCGATCATCCGGCGGACTGCAACGCCCTTGCCGCGCGGCTCGGCTGGCTGCCGTTCTACCCGCAGTTCAAGGAAAATTCCCTCGAAACCTGCGAAAAGGCGGTCAAGGCCGGGGCGACTTCCAATGAGGAGATCGTGGCCCATACCCTCGAACGCCTCAAGTCCGGCGATCTCGAACTGTCCGTGGATGCGCCCGACGATCCCGCCAACGTGCCCCGCGTCATGGTCTTTTGGCGTGCCAATCCGCTTGGCTCCAACGTCAAGGGGCATGAATACTTCCTCAAATACCTGCTCGGCACCGAAAGTTCCTTCCTCGGAGAGGAAGCCCGCCAGCCTGAAACCATCCGCACGACGCCCGAGCCGGATTCCCCGGAAGGCGTGGGCGGCGGCAAGCTTGACCTCATGGTGACGTCCGAAATCCGCATGAGCACGACATGCGTCTATTCCGACATCGTGCTCCCGGCGGCGCATTGGTACGAATACCATGACCTGTCCTCGACGGACATGCATCCGTTCATCCATCCCTTCAATCCGGCGACCGACCCCGCGTGGGAAGCCCGGACCAACTGGGATCAGTTCAAGGCAATTGCCCAGAAATTCTCCGAACTGGCGGGCAAGCATCTCGGCGTCCGCAAGGACATGGTGGCGACGGCGCTCCTGCACGATACCCCCGGCGAGATAGGCCAGCCCTTCGGCGAAGTCCGAGACTGGCGCAGGGGCGACGCGGAACCCGTACCCGGTAAGACGATGTTTAATCTCAAGGTCGTGGAGCGGCCCTATCCCGACATGTACAAGATGTACTCCGCGCTGGGCCCCAACGTCGCCAAGCCCGGCGGCGTGGGCGCGAAGGGTGTGTCGTGGTCGTGCGCGCCGGAATACGAACAGCTCAAGGCGCGTCTCGGCGTGGTTTCCGAGCCGGGCGTCAGCGAAGGTATGCCCCGCATCGACAATGCCAAGGACGCCTGTGAAATCATGCTGGCCCTGTCCCCGGAAAGCAATGGCGATGTGGGGGTGCGCTCGTGGGCCGGGCTGGAAAAGCAGACCGGTTTCAAGCTCAACGATCTTTCCCGCCCGGTACAGGATCAGCATTTGACCTTTGAGGGCATCACGGCCCGTCCCACAAAGGGTTTCACCAGCCCGAACTGGAGCGGCATTGAAGTCCACGGTCGGACCTACGCGCCTTTCGAGCTGAACGTGCAGCGGCTGGTGCCGTTCCACACGCTCACGGGGCGCCAGCACTTCTACATGGATCACGAATGGATGCGCGGTCTTGGTGAAGCCCTGCCCGTGTACCGTCCGCCGCTGTCCCTCGCGGCCATCGGCGAGATCTCCGGACCGCGCATTCCGCGAACGGACAAGGATCTGGTGCTCAACTTCCTGTCGCCGCACAGCAAGTGGTCGATCCATTCCTCCTATTCGGACAACCACATCATGCGCGAGTTGTCCCGTGGCGGTGGGGAGATCTGGCTGAACAACGACGATGCGGCCTCTGCAGGCATTGCCGACAACGACTGGCTGGAGTGTTTCAACGCGAACGGCGTGTTCATGGGCCGCGCGGTGGTGAGCCATCGTATCCCGCATGGCAAGACGTACATCCATCATGCGCAGGAACGTACCGTCAACGTGCCGCTTTCGCCGCTTTCCGGCACGCGCGGCGGCACGCACAACAGCCTCACCCGGCCTCTCGTCAAGCCGACCCAGATGATCGGCGGGTACGGGCAGCTTTCCTATTTCTTCAACTACTACGGTCCGACCGGCTGTCAGCGAGACGAGTTCGTCGTCGTGCGGAAGGTGCAGGGGGATGTGAGGTTTTGAAGATTGGGGAGGGGAGAGGGAACCCTTTTGAAGAGGGGCTTCCCTCTCCCCTCCCCAAACCCCGCCCCTCTCCCTCCTAGGGCTTTTGTGTTTATCGAATCCCTGTTTGCAGGGAGTGCGGGAACAGTGTTGGAGGAAGAAGGAAAACGGCATCAAGAGTGCTCAGGAAATACGTTTTTCCGAAGACGCGGATCAACAAGCGAACAGCGGCGGGAAAGCTTCGGTGTCCCCTCCCCATCAGTCGAAAGTCTTTGGGGAGGGGGCTGGGGGAGGATCTTTCTGAAGAAAGGTCTCTCCCCCGGCGCTTTCTCCCCTTAAAAGGATGTGCGTATGAATATCAAGGTGCAAATGGGCATGGTGCTGAACTTGGACAAGTGCCTCGCGTGCCACACGTGCAGCATCCCGTGCAAGAACGCGTGGACCACGGCCCCCGGCACGGAATACATGTGGTTCAATAACGTGGAAACCAAGCCCGGCGTAGGCTATCCCAAAGAATGGGAAAATCAGGACCGTTACAAGGGCGGCTGGGAAATCAGGGACGGCAAGCTCCATCTGCGGGCGGGCGGCAAGACCGACAAGTTGGCAAATATCTTTGCGAACCCGGATCTGCCGGCCCTCGACGACTACTATGAGCCGTGGAAATACGATTACGAACGGCTGACGGACAGCCCGGCTTCGCGGCATCAGCCCGTGGCCCGTCCCCATTCGGCGGTTACGGGAAAGGCGTTCAACCCGCAGTGGGGCAGCAACTGGGAGGACGACCTCGGCGGAGCGCCCGTCACCGGGCTTTCCGACCGCAACTTCGCGGGGCTCGAAGCCAAGGCCTATCTTGATTTCAAGAACGTATTCATGATGCACCTGCCGCGTCTGTGCGAGCACTGCCTGAATCCCGCGTGCGTGGCGTCCTGTCCGTCCGGGGCCATGTACAAGCGCGACGAAGACGGGATCGTGCTGGTGGACCAGTCCCGTTGCCGCGGGTGGCGCTACTGCGTATCGGGGTGCCCGTACAAGAAGGTGTACTTCAACTGGAAGACGCACCGCTCGGAAAAGTGCCTGTTCTGCTATCCGCGCATCGAAGCGGGCGAGCCGACCCTGTGCGCGCACAGCTGCGTGGGCCGCATCCGGTACGTGGGCGTCATGTTGTACGATGCCGACCGGGTGCGCGAGGCCGCCTCTCATCCCCAGCCGCAGGGGTTGTATCAGTCACAGCTTGAAGTGTTCCTCAATCCCAACGATCCCGCCGTCTGCCGCGAAGCCGAACGCAAGGGCATTTCGTGGCATGTCATGGAAGCGGCCCGGCGTTCTCCCATCCGCAAACTGGTGGTGGATTGGAAGCTGGCCCTGCCGCTGCATCCCGAATTCCGGACCTTGCCGATGGTGTGGTACGTGCCGCCGACCAGCCCGCTCGTCTCGGGCGGCATTGAAGACGCCAAGGGGCTTGACCGGATGCGGATTCCCGTCCGCTACCTCGCCAACCTGCTGGCGGCGGGCGATGAGGAGCCGGTGCGCTCGGCGCTTTCCCGTCTGCTCGCCATGCGCCGCCACATGCGGGACGGTCAATTCCAGTCCACGGCTTCCGCGCCGTTCCCGTCCCTGCGCGAGCATCCCGATACGTCGGGAGTATTGGCCGATGCCGGTCTGACGCCGGAACAGGCTGCCGAGATGTATCATCTTCTTGCCATTGCCCGCTATGAGGACCGGTTTGTGGTTCCGACCTCGGGACGTGAAAATCACGATGATGTCTGGGCCATGAAAGGCTCGGAAGGTCTGGCGCAGGGTGAAATGGAGGAAAGGACATGAACGATTCCGATCGTCAGCTTCTGCTCGCCGTGTCTGGGCTGCTGCATTACCCCGAGGACGATTTTTTCGTTCAGGCGCGCTCGTTTGAGGAACTGTGCGATTTGCTGTCCGTGGTCCGGGCGTGCCCGCTGCGGGAGTTCATCCGGTCGGCCCGCTCGAAAGGGCTTTCTAGATTGCGCGAAGAGCACGTCGCCATTTTCGACATGGACAGCAAGTGCAGCCTGTCCCTTGCATGGCACCGCTACGGGGACGATCCCCGGCTTGGGCGCGCGCTGGCGGGCCTGAACGAATTGTACCGCGACGCGGGCTTTGAGCCCGTACAAGGCTTGCTGCCGGATTATCTGCCGCTGGTGCTCGAGTTCTTCTCGGCTGCGCCTGACTGGGCTCGTGTGGTGCTGCTCGACGGGTTCGGCAAGGAACTTATCGGCATTTATGCCGCTCTTGAGGCCCGGCATCCCGACAGCTCCTATGTCTCTCTGTTCCGGCCGATCGTCGCGGTTCTCGGCCTCGCCCCGGATCAACGCCTTCCCGCGAAGCGTTTGGAGCAAGTTTAGGTGGGGAGAGGATATCGGGGGAAGAGGAGGAAACGTTTTGGGGCGTAGGGCTTGCCCGTGCGGTTTCCCTCCCTCCACCTTTCTTCGCAAAGTTTCCGGCTGATGGGGGAATTGCGGAGGTCCGTTCCGGTTACAGCCGTTCCAATATATTCGCAATATATTGGATAGAGAGGATTTGTAGAGTCATTTCCCATCGGTCGGAAAACATTCCCTCCGGGCGGGTATGGGCGATGGCCCCATACGCCGGGAGGTATTCTTAAGGAGGTCATATGCATTTTTTCTTTGCGTACTATCCATACATCTGCATAACGTTGCTGCTGGCGGGGCTGGCGTTCCGGTACGTGACGGCTCCGGGCGACTGGAACGCGCGTTCCAGCGAGATTTTTGAAAAGACGTGGTTGCGCCGGGGATCAATCATTTTCCACTATGCGATCATCTTGTCTTTCTTTGGGCATATTGTGGGCCTGCTCACGCCCGATAGCGTGATGCACGCCCTGCGGATCTCAATAGAAGCCCATACCGTGGTTGCAGTGGGCATGGGCATGATTCTGGCTCCGCTGGTTGTGGTGGGCCTCGGCATCCTGCTGTGGCGGAGAATCACGAACGAGCATGTCTGGGCCACGACCGTTCCTATGGACGTGCTGGTGGTGCTGCTTATTCTGATCAACGGCTGTACCGGGTTTTATCAGGCGTATGTGGCGCATTTTCCGGTATTTGTGACCGTTGGACCGTGGCTGAGGAGCCTTGTCGTCTTCCGGCCAGATGTGGTTCTGATGGAAACGGTGCCGCTGTTCCTGCAAATCCATGTGGTGAGTGCGTTTACGTTGTTCGCGCTGATTCCGTTCAGCAGGCTGGTGCACATCTTCAGCGTGCCGGTCACATACGCGCTGCGTCCGTTCCAGATCTATCGGAGGCGGTATGCCGGACTTTAAGAACACTGTCGGCGGGCGTTTTTTGACCATGCTGGAAGCGCAGGCCCCCGCCAACTTCGCAATGGTCATGTCCACGGGCATCGTGTCCGTGGCCCTGCACCTGCTGGATTATCCCATCGGCGCACGCCTGCTGTTTTGGCTTAACGCGGCGCTGTGCGTGGGGCTGGCGATCCTGTACATCATCCGGCTGTTCGTGTTTCCGAAACGGTTCATCCAAGATTTCAGGAGCCACGGCGCGGGGCCGGGCTTCCTGACGGTGGTGGCGGGAATATGCATTCTGGGCAACCAGTTCGTGCTGCTCGGCAAAGATCCGGCTATGGGCGAGGCGCTGTTCTGGATAGGGAGCGGCCTGTGGATCGTGATTTTGTGGGGCGTATTCTACTTCGTGTTCTCCGACGAACCCAAGCCGCCGCTGGAAAAAGGCATTAACGGCGCGTGGCTGGTCGCCACCGTGAGCACGCAGGCCATTGTGATCCTCGGCTGCATCCTCATCGATCATATGCCCTGGGACAAGGAAATCGCCTTCTTTGCGTTCACGGCGCTGTTTCTGCTTGGATTCATGTTGTACTTGTTCGTGATCACGATGGTTTTTTACCGGTTTGCGTTCAAGGATCTGGAACCGGCGCAGCTCAGCCCGACCTACTGGATCAACGCCGGGGCCGTGGCGATTACGACGCTGGCGGGCGCGGAACTGTTGTCGCATCCGGGCGCATCGCCGCTGTTGATGGAGTTTTTCCCGTTCATCAAAGGGCTGACGCTCATGGCGTGGGCCACGGCGACCTTCTGGATCCCGATGCTTTTTCTGCTCGGGTTCTGGCGGCACAGCGTGAAACAATACCCGGCGGCCTACACTCCGGAATACTGGGGCATGGTGTTCCCATTGGGGATGTACACCGCATGTACGGCCATGCTGGCGAAGTCCCTGAATCTGGAATTCCTGTTGCCATTGCCGGAAGTCTTCGTGTACGTGGCGCTGGGGGCGTGGACGGTGGTTTTCTGTGGTATGGTCATCACAAGGCTGGTGATGCTCCTGAGGGGGGATTGCCCGACGGCATAGCCCCAATGGGGAGGCTGCCGAACTAGGCGGTGGTCCTCCCTTTTCCATAAAGAAGGGTAGCCTTTCGAGGCTGCCCTTTTTTTGTGGGCAAAAGGGAGGGCCGAATGGTTGTAATCGATTGCTTGTGAAAGAAGGACGTTTTCAGGAAGGGAAAAGCGTTCCGATGAGTGGAGAAGCTTTTCTGTACAACCATCTGATAATTAAAAGTATATTGAGTTTTTAAAGACATATTTCTGAGAAATGAAAGTATGTTACGGAGAGGCTTTTTCGATACAGAAGTAGACACGGGAAGAAAAAATTTTGTATGTTCTTTAATATGGATACGAAAAACATTTGGTTCGTTCGAGGTCCCCACAAAGTTTTATCTAATATATCACTAGACAAACAGACTGGCTATCTGATACATCCAAATAAAATGATTCATATTAAATTACACAATGATACTAAAAATAAAAGTACTGTTGTGCAAATACTGTTCTTGTGTTTTTAATTTTTCATTGAATACTAATAATATTTTGTTTTTATTAATAAAAATGAAAAAATAACGAAAAATATCTTAAATAATTTTGATTTTAAAATATTTCACTAAAAATATATAAATATCAGATTTGTTTCTGTCGTAATTAAACAACATATTGAAATAAAATAATTAAAAAACCTAACAGCGGTTCCTTATGCCCGCTGTGCCATGTAGCCACGGACAAATCCGGGCCAGGAACACTCACAAAGGAGGTGACCTCTTCCGAACTGACGGCACGAGTCGCGTTCACCAGAATTTTTGTCATCAGGAGAAACGTATGCGCCTCAGAAAGTTTTTCAGTTGCTGTATCGCCCTGTTGCTCTGCCTTGCCATAAGCGCGCCGGCCTTTTCCGCTCCCCTGACCAAGGTCCGTACCGCGTGGATGGACGAACATGAAACCTTCCTCATCTGGTATGCCAAGGAAAAAGGCTGGGATAAGGAAGTCGGGCTGGACATTGAAATCCTGTATTTCGGCTCCGGCATGGCGATTTTGAATGCGCTTCCCGCCGGTGAATGGGTATTCGCCGGTATGGGGGCCGTGCCCGCCATGATGGGCGCGCTCCGTTACAATACGTATGTGATCGGCAACGCCAACGAGGAAGCGCTCATCAACCGTGTCCTTGTCCGCCCCGACAGCCCCATCGCCAAGGTGAAGGGTTGGAACAAGGATTATCCTGACGTCCTCGGCAGCCCCGAAACCGTGAAGGGCAAGACGTTCCTGACCACCACGGTGTCGTCCGCCCACTATGCGCTCAGCGTGTGGCTGCGCGTCCTCGGGCTTACCGAAAAAGACATCGTAATCAAGAATATGGATCAGGCGCAGGCGCTTAGTGCATTCGAAAACGGCATTGGTGACGGTGCTGTCCTGTGGGCTCCCCATGCCTACGTGGGTGAGGCCAAGGGTTGGGTGCTCGCGGGCAACCCCAAGCTGTGCAAACTTGCGAGCCCCTGTGTGCTTGTGGCCGATCGCAAGTACGCCGACGCGCATCCCGACGTGACCGCCAAATTCCTGTCCATTTACCTGCGTGCCGCCAACATGCTCCAGAAGGAGCCGCTGGAATCCCTCGTCCCCGAATACCAGCGCTTCTTCATGGAATGGGCGGGCAAGGACTACTCCGCCGAACTGTCCCTGCTTGATCTCCAGACGCATCCCGTCGCCAACCTGGATGAACAGCTCGCCATGTTCGATGCCTCCAAGGGCCAGAGCAAAGCGCAGTACTGGCAGAGCGAAATGGCCAGATTCTTCGCCGAAATCGGCAGCATCAACAAGGATGAACTGAAGAAGGTGGAAGACGGCTCCTACGCCACGGACAAGTTCCTGAAGCTCATCAAGAAGCCCATACCCTCCTACAAGTAAACGGATGTCCCTCTGCCCTGAAGGGAAGGCTTCGGCCTTCCCTTTTTTGTTGCTCAACGCGGTAAAAAAATTATCCTTTACAAGATACGGAGAGTGTTCATCAATGGTTCTTGTTCAGGATTCGGAATGATAAGCCATATCGGTGGCGATGCGTTTGCCGTATGGATTCCTGCTCTCCTGAAAAAGAAATCCGGTCGCAGTGCCGATGGGCGGTAAGGGGGCTCGTCAGTGATTCAGTATGTATTGACTTGTATCAAAAGACATATGAAAGTCAGGTCCTCTACCCTGTTGGAGAGAAGTATCCTTTTTACAATGGGATCAGTATAGAACCAAAGTCTGTGCCGGGTTAGAAACTGAAAATGATTCCTGATTGACAAGGGAAGAGCCTTGGGCTAGGGAGCCTGTGCGAATGTATTCCCTTGTTGTCTGCATAGAGCGTTTGTAGAGCAAATTCCGGTCGAGGGAGGTTCCGCCCATGCGGAGACATACGGCGGGAAAGAGGGGTTCCGCTTATGAGGGAGTGGGAACAAGAGGACAGGCTTGCCGGGCGTTCTGCCCGGAATGTCGGAACGGGCCGGCTATGAGCCGCCGTGCAGCGAGGGAGACCCGGATGACGAGTCGCATCCCTTCCGACAACCGACCGGAATGAAGGCGTAAACCGTGATAGAGAAATGCGAACCGATTACCCATCTGTTTGATGCTGTCCATCAGTTATGGGATCACAGGCGTACGCAGCGTGCGTTCGCTACTCTGATCTTCTTCATTTATCTTGCGGGGCTTCTGGGTATCGAGGCCAACCGGCAGGGGGTGCTGCCTCCGTGGCTGGAGCATATTACGCCCATGAGCCACTTTCAGGCGATCCATCTGGCTTTCACGCTTATCCTCGGCATGGAGGTGATGGAGCTTATCCTGACCATTTCCGGATCGCTTTCCAAATCGCTCGGCAAGCAGTTTGAAGTCATGGCCCTCATCCTGCTCCGGGACGCTTTTAAAGAATTATCCAAGCTCCCCGAGCCGGTCAGCCTCACATCAGGCATCGAGCCGGTGGTGCACATCGCCTCTGCGGGGCTGGGCGCGCTGATCATCTTCATTTGCCTCGGTTTTTATTATCAGCTCCGTACCCATCAGAATTATATCACCAATCCAGAAGAACAGATGCGGTACGTCATGTCGAAGAAGCTCATCTCGCTCGTGCTGTTCCTGCTCTTCGTGGGCATCGCCGTCCGGGATTTGATATTGTTCGTACAGACCGGCAATGACGCTGACTTCTTTGAAACCATCTATACCATCCTGATCTTCGCGGACATCGCGCTGGTGCTCATTTCGCAGCGGTTCATGCCCGATTTTCACGCCGTGTTCCGCAACTCCGGCTTCGTGATCGGGACGCTGATCATGCGCCTGTCCTTGTCCGCCCCTTGGCCTTGGAACATCGCGGCGAGCATTTTTGCGGCGATTTTTGTCCTGGCCCTGACGTGGGCCACCACCTATTTCGGGCCTTCGCGTCTGCGGAAGCCGTTACCGAGGTAGCGTCATGCTGTATGAGATCGAACAGGCTGTTTTTGAACGTTTTCCCGGATATGCACGGATGGTCGTGGTTGCCGAAGGCGTGGACAACACCCGGGAAATCCCTGAGCTTGCCGAACTGCTGGCCCAGTGTGAGGAAGGCGTGCGCCGTGATGATCTGGAGGATCTCTGGCATGTCCCGGTGCTGGAAACATGGGCCGAGGCCTTCTCAGGCATGGGCATCAAACCCAAGAAGAACCCGCCGTCCGTGATCAACCTCGTCAAGCGCTGCCGTTCGGGGAAACCTCTTCCGTTCATCAATCCGCTGGTGGCGATTTTCAACTGCATCAGCCTGAAATATTTGTTGCCGTGCGGGGGCGACGACCGGAACGTCATCAAGGGCGATCTGCGCCTCGGCATTGCGGACGGTACCGAAAATTATGTGCCGCTCGGTCAGCCCGACGTGCTGGAGCACCCGCAGACCGGCGAAGTCATCTATTACGATACGGCGACGAAAGATGTGTTCTGCCGGGCATGGTGCTGGAAGAACGGCAACCGCAGTAAACTGATGCCCGAAACCACGAATGCGGTGATCAATGTGGACGCGATGCCGCCTCTGCCCTTGGCGACCGCCGAACAGGCCGCCGAAGAAGTCGCCGGGCTGCTCCGCCGCTTCACTGGAGCCAAAACGGCCATCCATAAGCTGACCGCCGAGACTCCGCGCTTTACGCTGTGATGATTCGTACCCCGGCCCCTCTCCGGCACCGTATTCTCGGCAAGACGGTTTTGAGAGGTTTTCAGGGTTATTTTGGCCAGAAGGCTTTCCCTGCAGGTATGGGGAAAGCGAACGCCGTGTTCCCGTTTTATCGGTAGTCCCGGCACGGCGCTGGTCGGGGATGCTCCGTATGGGGCATCCCCTTTTTATGGCGTTGAGCTTCCTTATGGAGAGAGTTCCACAAGTTGTCATGGCTATGAGCATGATTCCGTTTTGGGAGATCCTCCATAACGGAATAGGTGTTATTTCCGGGGGATGGCGCGCATAGGTTTCTTCCTGAAAAACAAGGCGGCGGCTATGACAGCCAGACACGGAGCCCATACCCAGCGTAATTCTGAGAGCATGACGGCGAGCCCCCGTTGCGACAGGAGGGCCTTGAGGCCGAACGGCGAAACCCGGATAGGGCGCCAGTCGCAGAAGTACCGGGTTTGGTCGAAGGGCCAGAGCGCCGCTACGCCGAGTCCGCCGTTGGTCATGGCGTCCAGCAGGATATGGCTTGAGACGGCCAGAAAGCCGACGGTGAATCCCATGAGGCGTGAACCGTGCAGGAACAGCGGGGACACTCCGAAGCCGATACAGCCCATGAGCAAGGCAAACACGAAGGAATGGGAAAACCCCCGGTGCCCGAACGCGTCGGCATAGCTGATGCCGAACCGGAAGCCGATGACGTCGGCATCCGGCAAAACGGCGCACAGGATGCCGAAGAGCAGCATCCGGGTGGAAACCCGTCCGCTCAGGAGTGCCGCCAACGCGAGCACGGGTGCGGGGTGGGAAAAAACTGTGGGCATGGGGAACTCTTGAGATGACGGCCTCGGTGTTGCTGCATGGCGGGATAGGATGTCCCATGTCTTGCCTTTCACCCGGATCGACCGTCATGTCAATCGCCTTGGTGCGCGTGGTCGAAGTCTCTATGCAAGAGTGTTTCAAGCGCCGGGAGCGCCCTGCTGACGCACGCCTTCCCTTCGTTGATGACCTCTTCGGCCTTGTAGAATTCCAGCAGCCCGACATGGGCGAGCCTTGGCGTCAAAAAGATGTCTGGAGGATCTCCGGCCATGCGGCTCCGGGTGATCCTGTCCTGCACGATGTCCACGGCACTGGCGATGGTGCCGAAGACGCTCGGCGGGTGGTGTGCGGGGGATTCGTTTTCGCCGAACAGCGTGGTACCGTACTGCCTGATGGTCATGGCGATACGTTCCACGAAATCTCCCTCGCCCTCTTTATTTTCTTTCGGCTTTTTCTTGGCGGAGTGCCGCCCGATGAGCTCGCCGTTCAGGTTGACGGCGAGGACGATGTCCGCCCCAAGCGCGCGGCAAACGGAAATGGGCACGGGATTGACCAGCCCGCCGTCAAACAGCCAGCGGTCATGATAAAAGACGGGCGGGAACAAACCGGGAAGGGAGATGGAAGACCAGATCGCTTCTTCAAGCGGGCCTTTCTTCAGCCAGTATTCCCTGCCGGTGCTCACCTCCGTGGCGACGGAGGCATAGCGCACGGGCAGATCTTCGATGAGCATACCCGGCGGGGTCACACAGTCCGCGAAGAAGGCACGGAGTTTTTCCTTATTCACAAACCCATCGATGGACATGCTGAAATTGAAGTACGACGCCGTATTGAGTTTGGTCAGCGCGCACACGCGCTGCTTCAGCCGACCAAGGTTTCCGGTGGCGTACGCCGCGCCCACAATCGAACCGATGGACGTCCCGCACACGATTTCGGGGTGGATGTCCAGCTCCGCGAGTGCTTCAATGATGCCTATATGCGACCAGCCCCGTGCGGAGCCGCTCCCCAGTGCCAATCCTATTTTCATGGCAGACCGCCTCTTTGCATATTCGATCCTGCCCGGAGGAGGGCAGGTGGATGCGCGTTTTTTGAAGTATTTTTTGATCGCGTTCCAGATTTTTTATACGGTGTGCCGCCGTTTCTGTCGATAGCGTTACAAATCGTTTCTTGAACATCGTGAAGCCCTGTTCAGAGGAAGCGGATGGCACCCGTTGGAACAGAAACCAGCTAATAGTGTATAATAAAAAGATAAAAATACAATCCTCCAAGCGTATATGTGAGAAAAACGCACGTGAGGGAGAAAATGCTTGACTTATTATAACTAAAAAACTAGTTATTTAGTTATGAACACACACTACCTCAACGGACTGCCTCAGGAATGGACCGCCATCGCTGAAGTTTTTTCAGCGCTGGGGGATGGGACACGGCAAACGATCCTGCTGCTCTTTGAGCCGGGGGAATCCATCGAACTGAAAACCTTCGTGGACATCTTGCCGCTGAGCCGTTCGGCGGTGGTGCACCACCTCAAAGTCTTGGAGCAGGCGGGATTGTTGATCCCGCACAAGCACGGGCGGGCTCTTTCGTACACGCTCAACCTTTCCTGTGCCGTCCATGCGCTTGGACAGGTCAAGACGTACGCCGACGAACTGCTTGCCGCGACCGAAGCGGCGCAATGACACACCTTTTTGGAGACGTTCCATGAGTACCGACAGCGGGAATCGGAAATATCAGGCGCTTGCCCTCGGGACCAGCTATGCCCTTGGGACTTTCAACGACAACTTCTTCAAGCAGGCCGGCCTGCTCCTTGCCGTGACCACGGGTAACGCGGTGTTCCAGTCGCAGGTGACGTTCCTGTTCGCGCTGCCGTTCGTGCTCTTCTCCGCATGGAGCGGCTGGCTTGCCGACCGTTTCGCTAAGAAAAGCCTCGTCATCTGCGCGAAGACGCTGGAACTCGCGGCTATGCTGGCGGGAGCGTGGGGCATGGTGACGCTCGACTGGAACTGGATGCTCGCCATGACCTTCTGCATGGGCCTGAGCTCCACGCTGTTCAGCCCGGCGCTCAACGGTTCCATCCCCGAACTGTTTCCCGTCAGCCAGGTCCCCCGCATCAACGCCTTGTTCAAGCTCGGAACCACGGCGTCCATCCTGTTCGGGGTGTTCCTCGCCGGGATCGCGCTGGATCAGGCATGGATCGAAACGGCTTACCCCTTCGGCCGCTGGCTGGTGGCGATATTGGCCGTGGCCGTCGCTGCCGGGGGGCTCGTGAGCACGGCCTTCATTCCCGCGTACCCGGGGGCCGGAAGCCGCAACCCCTTCCCGTGGTCGGCTGTCATTGATTCCTTCCGCTTCCTGCGCTCTCTCCGCAAGGATGGCCCGCTGCACCTCGTCATCTGGGCGGAAGCGTTCTTCTATTTCCTCTCGACCCTGCTGTTGCTCGAGATCAATAACCTTGGGGGCGCGGAACTCGGCCTGTCCTATACCGCGACCAGTTTCCTGCCCGTAGCCCTGATGGTCGGCATCTGCGCGGGCTCGCTGCTCGCCGCGAGAGGCACGCCCGAAAGCTGGCGTACGCTGCTGGTCCCGGCGATCATGGGCATCGGCGTCCTGCTGTGCCTTGTTCCGTTCGTCGCCACTGCCGATCCCGCGTTTCGGCTTCCGTTGCTGTTCGGGCTTTACGCGCTTGCCGGGACGTGCGGCGGGCTCTACCTCATCCCGATCACCAGCTTTATCCAAGTCCGTCCCGCCGCCACGGACAAGGGGCGCATCCTCGGGCTCGACAACTGCCTTTCTTTCACCGGCATTCTGCTTGCGGGCCAACTGTATCTGCCTCTGTCATTGTTGCGGCCCTCGCACGGGCATGTGGTCCTCGGCATTCTCAGCTTGGGCGTTGCCTGTGTGTTTCTGGCCGTGATGCGTGGTTTCGGGCGGCATCAAAACCCTGAAGAACTGTTTTCGGAGCCAGTCCCGGCGGCTTCGTCCTTGCCCCCCGTTTTGCATGGTCCCGGTTTTCGGGCGTTGCTGGCGTTTGTCCGCGGGCTGTTGCGGCTACGCTATACGATAGAGGTGGAGGGGCTTGAAGCCGTGCGCGCCCGCGACGATGGGCGTCCGATTCTGTTCCTGCCCAACCATCCGGCACTTATCGACCCAGCGCTTGTCTACACGAGCCTTGCGGACTTTGCGCCGAGGCCGCTCGGGGATGAACGCCAAGTCGAACAGCCGGTGATCCGCACGCTGACCCGATTGATCGGAACCATTTCCATACCGGATCTGCGCCGGGAAGGACGCACGGCGGAGAGCGGAGTGCACGAGGCATTGGAACGCGTGGCCGGAGTCCTGCGCTCGGGCGGGAATGTCCTTCTCTATCCCGCCGGGGGGCTTACCCGTACGGGCCGGGAACGGCTTGGAGGCAATCGGGGGGTATACAGTTTGCGCGGTCTAGTTCCGGATGTACGGCTGGTACTCGTCAGGACGACGGGCCTCTGGGGAAGCTCGTTCAGCTGGGCGCGGGGTACGGCTCCGGATATCCTCAAGGGATTGGCCCGGGGCGTGTTCGAACTGCTGCTCAACGGCATATTCTTTATGCCCCGCCGACGGGTGCGGATATCGGTATCGGAACCGGAATTGCCCGGACAGGCCGATGGGCTGCGCACGCTCAATGAAGCGCTGGAAACCTTCTACAATGCGGACATGAAGCCCGCGCTCGCTGTGCCGTACTATTTCCTGCTCGGTTCCACGCCGAAGGAACTGCCCGCGCCCGCAGTGCAAACCCCGGACGGGGCTGCCTTGGCGGACGTACCAAAGGCCATCAGGGAAAGGGTATTGGCCATCCTGCGCGAAGAGAGCGGGGTGGAGGCTATCGAAGATACGGCGACGCTCGCCGCGGATCTGGGGATCGACAGCTTGTCGCTCATCAATGTCAGCGTACGGCTGGAGGAGGTTTCCGGCCAGCCCATCGAGCAGCTTGAAGCGCTGCGCACGGCAGGGGATTGTATCCTCGCGGCGGCGGGGTTGCTCGGCTCGGCCGGGGAAGCCGCCGAGCCGCCCGCCGCGTGGTTCCCCACAGGCGAGGCGAGTACCCTTTCGGTCCCGGACGGACGGAATCTGGTGGAGACGGCATTCCGGCAGGCCATGCGCGCTCCCTCGCGGCTTATGCTTGCCGACGGCGCCGCCGCACTCTCGGCGCGGGATATGATCATGCGGGCTTTTGCGCTGGCGTCCTTCATCAAGGCAAAAGCGGGGGACGCGGAGCGCGTCGGCATCATGCTGCCCGCTTCGGCCGCAGCCGTGCTCGCGTGGCTTGGGGCGCTCATGGCCGGAAAGACGCCCGTGATGTGCAATTGGACGAGCGGGGCGGCCAACTTTTCCCACGGCCTTGAAGCGACAGGCGTGCGCCGCGTCTTCACTTCGTCCCGCCTGTTGGACAAGCTTTCGGGGCAAGGGTTCCCCGTCGGCGAACATGCCGATGTCTGGGTGGCGCTTGAAGACGCGAAGCCCCTTTCGCTCCCGGTGAAGCTCGGCGCGTTCTTCAAGTCTCGCCTGCTGGGTATTCCCGGCCTTGGGGAGGCCGTCATCCCGCGCCGCGTGCCGGAAACGGCGGCGATCCTGTTCACCTCGGGTTCCGAGGCGCTGCCGAAGGCCGTACCGCTCACCCATATGAACATCCTTGCAAACTGCCGGGACATCGCCGCCGTGCTCAAGATCACGTCGCACGACAGTATGTTGTCCATGCTTCCGCCGTTCCATTCCCTCGGGCTGACCGGGAACATCGCCTTGCCGCTGGCTTTCGGCCTGCCCGCCGTCTACCACGCGAATCCCACCGAAGGGGCGCGGCTTGCGGCCCTGACCCGACGCTGGAAGCCCACGATCACCGTGGCTCCGCCCACGTTCCTTGACGGCATGTTGCGGAAGGCCCGCCCGGGGGATCTCGCTTCCCTGCGCCTCGGGTTCGTGGGAGCGGAGAAGTGCCCCGACAGCGTGTATGCGGCCTTTGCCGAGGCCGCTCCCGGCGGCGTCCTGTGCGAAGGCTACGGGGTGACGGAATGTTCCCCGGTCATCAGTGTGAACCGTCCCGAAAGCGTCCTCCCCGGCACCATCGGCCAGCCGCTGCCGTCCGTGAGGGTTGCCGTCGTTTCTGCGGAAGGGGAACCGCGCCGCGTGGCTCCCGGCGAAACAGGTATGCTGCTGGTGTCCGGCCCCAACGTCTTCGGCGGGTATCTGGGCGTGGATGCGGACAAGCAACCCTTTGTGGCTTTTGAGGGTACGGAATGGTACCGCACCGGGGATCTGGTGAGCGAGGCTGCCGATGGGTGCCTGACCTTCCGTGGACGCCTGAAGCGTTTCGTCAAGGTCGGCGGTGAGATGATTTCACTCCCGCAGATCGAGAGCGTGCTTGCGGCGGCTTTCGGCGGGGGAAGTTCCGAAGAATCCGGCGAACAGGGCCCCGCGCTTGCGGTTGAAAGCGGAGAGGACGGAGCCATTGTCCTGTTCACTACGCTCGACATTACCCGGGAAGAAGCCAATGCGGCCTTGCGGGCCGCGCGCCTTTCCGGGTTGTTCGCGGTCGCCCGTGTGCAAAAGCTGGCGTCTATCCCGGTTCTTGGAACCGGAAAGACCGATTACAAGGCGCTCAAGGCGTCCTGCGCCTGAGGAGCCCCATGCGCGGGGAGGTTCATTCTGAACTTGCCTTCTTCCAAGGACAACCCGCGTTGGAAGGCGCAACAGGGATTCCAGACGAAGCCTTTTAAGAGGCTGAATGAGAGGCTCCGCGCCGATACGTTTGGGGAAGGGGAAATTTCTCTTCGGAAAAGTTTCTCTTCCCCAATAGCCCCACACCGTTTCAAAGCGCTTCGGGGCTAACTCCCTTCCTCGGTTATCCCGTCAAAGCGGGCTATACAAAAAGATGAAGGCGCGGTAGGAATGCGCCATATTTCGGGGAGATTCCTTCCCGTTTTTTTGGAGGAAACGTTCATGGTACAGGTTCCTGTTTTGGCTATTCACGGCGGCGCGGGCACAATCAACCGGGAAGCCCTTTCCGCTGAGGCGGAGCGCGAATACCGCGTCGCCCTTCAGTCCATTCTGGAGAAAGGGCGGGACGCGCTGGCCGCCGGAGCCTCCGCCCTTGATGCGGTGACGCTGGCCGTGTCCATGCTTGAGGACTGCCCGTTGTTCAATGCCGGGCGCGGCGCGGTTTACACCAGTGCCGAAACCCATGAGATGGATGCCGCGATCATGGACGGCAGCACGCTGCGGACCGGCGCGCTTTCGTGCGTGCACGGCGTCAAGAACCCGATCCGGGCGGCCCGTGTGGTCATGGAGCAGTCTCCGCATGTCCTGATGACCAGCGACGGCGCGATGGCGTTCCTCCGCGAACACGGCGTAGAATTTATGCCCGATGCGTACTTCGACACGGAACACCGTTTGGCCCAGCTGCATCAGGCGCAGGCGAGGCAACCCGGCGCGGCTGTGCTCGACCACGACGGCGCGGCTGCGGCAAGTAAGCTTTCCTTCGCCGGGAATCCGCTCGACGAGAAGACGAAAATGGGCACTGTGGGTGCGGTGGCGCTGGATAGCCGGGGCAATCTGGCTGCGGCGACCTCCACGGGCGGCATGACCAACAAGCTTCCCGGACGGGTAGGGGATACGCCCATCGTCGGCGCGGGGTGCTATGCCGATGATGGCGTGGCGGTTTCCTGCACCGGTTCCGGCGAATATTTCATCCGGCTGGTGGTGGGGCACGACGTAGCGGCCCGCGTGCGCTATCAGGGGGCGAGCCTTGAGGACGCCGTACGCGCCGTGCTGGCCCGGGTGGGCGAGCTTGGAGGCACGGGCGGGCTCATTGCCGTGGATAAAAAGGGGCATGTGACGCTGCCGTTCATCTCCGAAGGCATGTACCGGGGATGTGTCAGGGGGGCGGAGGCCCCGCTCGTGGCCATTTATGGACAGGAAGAAGGCTGTTGAGCGTGGAAAAAACAGGTGGTGAGCTCATTCTGTATGTCGTTTCCGCCTGTTGTTTGCATTTATTCGTGAAGATGAGTGAGGTCGGTGATTTTGTTCTGTTTTTCACGATAAAGAGAAAAAAGGCATTCAGCCCTTTTTGCAGAGGGGGAGTGCTTTTTTTCTATTGACAGAACAGGGTCGTTTAGGCTTCTAATGGATATTCTCGAACGAAAACGAAGGCTGCGGGATTTTCCCAACGTGGTTTTGCCGGTTCAGCAAGGCCCTGTGAAATCCCCAGCCTCGAATTTGTTCCGATAAAGTTGTTGGCTTGTCCGCGTCCGTCTCTGGGAACCGTTCCGGAAGGGGCGGAGTACCGTTTAGGTTGGGAATTGGAGAAGGGAATGGGGCCGAGTGACAGAAACGTCCTGGAAGTCCAGGGATTGACCGTCCGCTTCGATACGTCCGAACGAAGCGTTGTTGCCGTAAAGGATCTGGGGTTTCACGTGCGGGCCGGGGAAGTTCTGGCCATCGTGGGTGAATCGGGCTCCGGGAAATCCGTTACGTCATTGTCCGTGATGCGCCTCATTGAGCATGGCGGGGGAACCATTGCTTCGGGGAAGATCTCCTTCACCCGCAGGAACGGTGGAAAACTCGATCTGGCCAAGGCCGCCGACAGTGTCATGCGCACTATCCGGGGCGGCGAAATTTCAATGATTTTTCAGGAGCCCATGACCTCCCTGAACCCCGTGTTTTCCGTGGGGACACAGGTAGCGGAGGCGGTCATGCTCCATCAGGGGCTCAGCCACGCGGAGGCCGAGGCCGAAGCTCTCAGGATGCTTGAGCTTGTCCGTATCCCTGAAGCCAAGCAGATCCTCAAGCGGTATCCGCACCAGCTTTCCGGGGGGATGCGCCAGCGCGTCATGATCGCGATGGCCTTGTCCTGCAAGCCTTCCCTGCTTATCGCCGACGAACCGACGACAGCGCTCGACGTGACCATTCAGGCGCAGATCCTCCAGCTCATCCGGCAGCTGCAGGAAGAGATGGGCATGGCGGTCATCTTCATCACCCACGACATGGGCGTGGTGGCGGAGGTCGCTGACCGGGTACTCGTCATGTACCACGGGGAGGCGGTGGAAGAGGGCACCTGTGAGCAGATTTTCCACAACCCGCGCCACCCCTATACGCAATCCCTGCTGGCGGCTGTCCCGCGCCTCGGGTCCATGCGGGGGACTGACGAACCCGCTCCCTTCCCGCTGCTGCGTATTACTGATCCCGAAGCCGAACAGCTGGGCACCGCCGACATGGATGAAACGCCCGTCGACATGCCCGAACCTGTCGCTTCCGCGCCATCCGTGTCGGATGGCCCCGTGCTCAGTGTGGATAATCTGATCACCCGCTTTGATGTGGAAACCGGTTTCTGGGGCAAGGTGAAACGCCGCGTCCATGCCGTGGAGCAGGTGAGTTTCAACCTGTATCCCGGTGAAACCCTTGGCCTGGTGGGTGAGTCCGGTTGCGGAAAGTCCACTATCGGCCGTTCGCTGATCGGGCTTGAAACCCCGCGTTCGGGCAGTATTGTGTTTAACGGGCAAGAACTTACGCAGGTATCCGGCTCTCAGCTGCAAAAGCTGCGGCGTAATATCCAGTATGTATTCCAAGATCCCTATGCGGCTCTGGACCCCCGCCTTACAGTGGGCTTTTCCATCATGGAACCTCTGCTGATCCATAAGGTCTGTTCCCGGCAGGAAGCTGAACGCCGGGTTGGGGAACTGCTGGAGCGCGTCGATCTGGATCCCGCGATGGCCGTACGCTATCCGCATGAATTCTCCGGCGGGCAGCGCCAGCGCGTCTGTATCGCCCGCGCATTGGCGATGAATCCGGAAATCATCATTGCCGACGAATCCGTTTCCGCCCTCGACGTATCCGTACGTGCCCAGATCATCAACCTCCTTCTGGCCCTCCAAAAAGAATTCCGCATTGCCTTCCTCTTTATTTCCCACGATATGGCCGTTATAGAACGCGTCTGCCATCGGGTGGCCGTTATGTACCTCGGGCAGATCGTGGAGCTTGGCTCCCGGCGTGACGTCTTTGAAAACCCGTTGCATCCCTATACCAAACGGCTCATGTCCGCCGTGCCTATTCCGGATCCCTCGCGGCGCACCATGTCGCACACCTTGCTGACGGGCGAAATCCCAAGCCCTGTCCGTTCTGCGGATTATGAGCCCGTGGTGGCCCCCCTCAAAGAAGTGAGCCCTGGCCATTTCGTATCTGAAGAGCAGGTGGCGAACTGGTTTTAGGATCGTCTAACGCTTCGCGCTTCAAGAGTGCTTCGCCGAGGGACGTTTTTCGGCGGGACTCCGTTTTCATGGCGAGCTTGGCTGCATAAAGAGCGTTTTTCGAGCCTGCTGGAGCGAAAGCGCTGAGTTCGTTCAACACGTTCAGGATTGTCCGACGTTCCGCGATGGCGCAGGGCGTCGTCATCAACCCGCCGTTCTGGCGCATCAGTGAGGAGTATGTATGTTTTTCTGTAACACATGGAAAAAAGTGCTTATTGCCGCGACGATGGTTGTGGCGTTGTGCGCTCCGCAGGCCCATGCGTCCAAGGACGTAGTGCTTGCCATCGCCTCGACCTTGACCACCACCGACCCGTGGGATGCCAACGATACGCTGTCCCACGCTTGTGCGAAAACCTTCTATGAAGGACTGTTCGGCTTCAACGAGAAGCTTGAGCTGCGTCCCGTGCTCGCCGAAAGTTACGACGTGTCCCCCGACGGGCTCGTGTACACCTTCCACCTGCGCAAAGGTGTGAAATTCCACGACGGCACAGACTTCAACGCCGAAGCCGTCAAGGTCAACTTCGACCGCGTTACCAACCCGGAAAACAAGCTGAAGCGCTACAGCCTGTATTCCAACATCGCCAAGACCGAAGTGGTCGACGACCTCACCGCCAAGGTGACCTTGAAGACGCCCTTCTCGCCCTTCATCAACCAGCTCGCGCACCCCTCCGCAGTCATGATTTCCCCCACAGCGCTCAAGAAGTACGGCAAGGACATCATGTTCCACCCCGTGGGCACCGGTCCGTACAAGTTCGTGGAATGGAAGCAGACCGACTATCTTAAGGGTGTGAAGAACGAGAACTACTGGCGCCCCGGCTTGCCCAAGATCGATACCATCACCTGGGTGCCCGTTGTGGACAACAACGCCCGTTCCGCGATGATGCGTACCGGCGAAGCCCACTTCACCTTCCCCGTGCCGTATGAACAGGCCGCCGTTCTGGAAAAGGACGAGCACCTCAAGCTGGTCGCCGCACCTTCCATCGTGACGCGCTACCTGAACATGAATATGCTCCAGAAGCCGTTCGACGACCTCCGCGTGCGTCAGGCCATCAACTATGCCATCAATAAGGAAGCCCTCGCCAAGGTGGCTTTCAGCGGTTACGCCTTCCCCTCGGAAGGCCCGCTGCCGCAGGGCGTCGACTATGCCGTCAAGCTTGGTCCTTGGCCGTACAACCCCAAGAAGGCTAAGGAATTGCTTGCCGAAGCCGGATATCCCAATGGTTTCGAGACGACGCTGTGGTCCGCTTACAACCACACCACCGGCCAGAAGGTGATCCAGTTCATCCAGCAGCAGCTCGCTCAGGTGGGCATCAAGGCTCAGGTTCAGGCTCTGGAAGCCGGCCAGCGCGTGGAAAAGGTGGAAAGCCATCAGGATGCCGCCACCGCGCCCGTCCGCCTGTACTACACCGGCTGGTCCTCCTCCACCGGCGAAGCCGACTGGGGCCTGCGCCCGCTGTTCGCCGGAGACAAGACTCCGCCTTCCATGTACAACATTTCCTACTATAAAAACCCCACGGTGGACGCGGACATCATGAAGGCGCTCGGTACCACCGACCGCGCCGAAAAGACCAAGCTGTACACCGAAGTGCAGGAAGAAATCTGGAAGGACGCACCTTGGGCCTTCCTCGTGACCGAAAAGCTGCTCTACGCGACCAGCAAGAAGCTGACCGGCATGTACGTCATGCCTGACGCCAACTACTTCTTCGAAGAAATCGATCTGCAATAATTCCAGTGTCAGGGCCGGGCGTCATGCCCGGCCCGTCATTCCGCCCTTCGGCGAGGTTTCAACGGATGCTCCACTATTTTCTCAAACGCCTCCTCGGGTTGCTGCCCACACTGTTTCTGGTCGCGGTGATCGTGTTCCTGTTTGTGCACATGCTTCCCGGCGATCCCGCGCGCCTTGCCGCGGGGCCGGAAGCGGATCAGGTCACCGTGGAACTGGTGCGCAAGGATCTTGGGCTGGACAAGCCCCTTCCTGAACAGTTCATCACCTATTTCGGCAACATCATTACCAAAGGCGACTTCGGCACCTCCCTGCGGACCAAGCGCCCCGTCAGTGTGGAAATCGGGGAGCGCTTCGCGGCGACCTTCTGGCTCACCGTCTGGAGCATGGTCTGGTCGGTCTTCTTCGGGCTGATCATCGGCATGATTTCAGCCACAAAGCGCAACAAATGGCAGGATCACGCGGGGATGGCGCTTGCCGTTTCCGGGATTTCCTTCCCGACCTTTGCGCTCGGGCTGTTGCTCATGGAAATTTTTTCCGTTTCGCTGGGCTGGCTGCCCACTGTCGGAGCGGACTCGTGGAAACACTATATTTTGCCGTCCATCACGCTGGGGGCGGGCGTCGCCGCTGTCATGGCCCGGTTCACTCGCGCTTCTTTTGTGGAGATCCTGCAGGACGACTATATCCGTACGGCCCGCGCCAAAGGCCTGAGCGAGTGGGCGGTCATCGTCAAGCACGGCCTGCGCAATGCGCTCATCCCTGTCGTGACCATGATGGGCCTCCAGTTCGGTTTTCTGCTCGGCGGTTCCATCGTGGTTGAGAAGGTATTCAACTGGCCCGGCCTTGGTCGTCTGCTCGTGGATGCCGTGGAAATGCGGGACTACCCGGTTCTTCAGGCCGAAGTGCTCCTGTTTTCGCTCGAATTCATCCTGATCAATCTGCTGGTGGATATCCTCTATGCCGTCATCAACCCACGAATCTGCTTCAAGTGATATGAGTATGCAAAACAACGTATCAGTCGCATCCGGCCCCACAAAAGTCCGTACTCCGTGGAGCGAATTCTGGCGTAAGTTCAAGCGGCAGCGCATGACACTGTTTGCGGGCAGTTTCATTGGCCTATTGGTTCTGATCGCCATCTTTTGGCCTTGGCTTGTGCCTTATGATCCTGAAAATTACTTTGACTACGATATGTTGAATGCTGGCCCCTCGCTTCAGCATTGGTTCGGCGTGGATTCTCTCGGGCGCGACATTTTCAGCCGCATCCTTGCGGGCGCGCGCATTTCGCTTGCTGCCGGTTTTTCCTCCGTGCTGGTTGGCGCGGTTGTCGGGACGCTGCTTGGCCTGACCTCCGGGTATTTTGAAGGCTGGTGGGACCGTGTGGTCATGCGCGTCTGTGACGTGCTGTTCGCTTTCCCCGGCATCCTCCTCGCCATCAGCGTGGTTGCGGTTCTCGGAAGCGGTATGGCGAACGTCATTCTCGCCGTGGCGATCTTCAGCATTCCCGCATTCGCCCGTTTGGTGCGCGGCAACACGCTGTCACTCAAGCGCCAGACGTTTGTCGAGGCGGCCCGCAGTCTCGGTGCCGGTCCGATGACGATTATGCTGCGCCATATTTTCCCTGGTACGATCTCGTCCATCGTCGTGTACTTTTCCATGCGTATCGGCACGTCCATCATCACCGCCGCCAGCTTGTCCTTCCTCGGTCTTGGCGCGCAGCCGCCCACACCTGAGTGGGGAGCGATGTTGAATGAGGCCCGCGCCGATATGGTGGTGGCCCCGCATGTGGCGATTTTTCCGAGCCTCGCCATTTTTTTGACGGTGCTCATGTTTAACCTTTTCGGTGACGGCCTGCGCGACGCGCTTGATCCCAAGATCGATCAGGAATAGCCATGAACGGATTGGATTTCCCCCGCATCGGGGTTTTGCCGAGCGGCCCGTTGGATGCGATCACGGACGTGGGCGATGTCCGCGTCGGGCATTGCTCGTTGGATGAAGGAAATGTTCATACCGGCGTGACTGTGGTGCTCCCCAACGACGATCCGCTGATGCAAAAGCCGCTTGCCGCCAGTTGTGTATTCAACGGTTTCGGCAAAAGTGTCGGCCTGATGCAGATGGCGGAGCTCGGTTGTCTCGAAACGCCGCTGGCGTTGACCAACACATTTTCCGTGGGGGCAATCGCCACGGCGCAAATCCGTGCGGCAGTGTCCGCGCATCCGGAAGTAGGCCGGGAGTGGTCGACGGTCAACCCGTTGGTTCTTGAATGCAACGATGGGTATTTGAACGATATTCAGGCTCTTGCCGTAACTGAAAAACATTATATCGAAGCCTGCGCCTCGGCTTCACGCGAATTCATGCAGGGAAGTGTTGGAGCCGGGCGGGGCATGTCTTGTTTCCATCTCAAGGGAGGCATCGGTTCGGCCTCCCGAGTAGCGGAGTGTGGCGGGCAGGCCTTTATGGTAGGCGCGTTGGTGCTCTCCAATTTCGGCAAAGCGGAACACTGCCTGCTGTCTGGCCGTCCCGTGGGCCATCTTTTGCAAGAACGGCTGGGCCGTATCGGTGCGGAAGCCGCCGCGCTCGCCGCTGCACCGGAAAAGGGCAGCATCATCATGCTGCTGGCGACCGATGCGCCGCTGGATGTATTGCAGCTCGGACGGTTGGCCCGGCGGGCTGGGAATGGCCTTGCACGGACGGGCTCTCTTTTTGGACATGGCAGCGGAGACGTAGCCATTGCCTTTTCTTCCAGCCAGCATCTCCCTCAGTTGGCGGAATCCGCCGTGCCGCTTCTTCATGCACCGGACGGCTGGATGGACCGACTGTTTCAGGCTGCCGCAGAGGCGACCGAACAAGCTATTTTCAAAGCCCTGTTTTTTGCGGAACCGTTTGTCGGGCGCGATGGTCATAGACGGCCCTCCATTCAGGAAGTTTTGCCGGAATGGCGTGATATCGTGCGAAGCTAAAAACAGCAACAGCTCTGGTTCGGAATACGGAGAAAGCTATGCGCATTTTGATTTCTGCGGATATTGAAGGTATCAGCGGAGTTATGAGCCCGGAGCAGACGAGCCCCGGATCTGGCGAGTACGAACGGGCGCGGCTGCTCATGACCCGAGAAGTCAATGCCGCCGTCGAAGGTGCATTGGAAGGCGGAGCTACCGAGATATGGGTGGCTGACGGGCATGGGCAATACAACAATATCCTGTTGGAAGAGCTGCATCCGGGTGCGTGCCTGGTCTCTGGAAAGCCGCGCCTGTTTGGTATGATGGGCGGCCTTGATTGCGGTCCGTGGGATGGTTTGTTTCTGATCGGATATCACGCGCGAGCCGGAGCGCATGGCGTGCTGGCCCACACCATCAACGGATCGGCGTTCGCTGAGGTCCGTATCAACGGTGTTCCTGTGGGTGAGTATTATCTAAATGGATTGCTGGCCGGGGAGTACAATATTCCCGTCCGTCTGATCAGCGGTGACGACCGGCTCGCTGGAGAAGCTGTTTCCGTTTACCCCAATGCGGAGATCGTGACAGTGAAACGGGCATTGAGTACGAGGGCGGCTGTTCATCACCCGATCGAGGTGGTCCATAAGGCTTTACGCTTGGCCGCCCAGAGGGCACTGCGGAATGTCTCATGCAAGCCGTTTAAACTTGCCGGGCCGTTCTCTGTACAGGTTTCCACAGTCCGGACCTATCATGCGGATCTTTTCTGTATGCTTCCCGGTGCAAAACGACTGTCTCCGACATGTCTCGAGTTTATCGCTGATACTCCGTTTGCCATTTCGCGGACACTCAATTGTTTTTCGAGCATGGCGGCTTCGGTACACTAGTTGATAGTCAGGATGAATATGCGGCGCGCGGTTTTTCCGCGCGTCTTTTTTTGTGGAATGGCAAATTTTCTTTAGAGAAGGCATATATTTTGGAGCTTCTTACGCAATCATCTGTAATTATACGATAAATTTGAAAAATAAGGTGCCTATATAGAAGAAAATATGGAAAATGTTCATTTCTAGTTTAGTTAACTTTACTGTCATAAAGTTAACTAAGATTTTAAAGTAGAATAAAAGCGCTAAAAATGCGCTGTAATCGTTTTAAAGCGCTTTACGATTCATACATCATAAAAAAAATTTTAGCGCCTTAAAATCGATTTTTGCAAGACTTTTTCTTTGGAGTCATACAAACCATATCTCGATTTATCTGGAATAAACTTTCCTGACCTGCTGAACAGATCTCCTGAAAGCATGTCCCGGTCCAGATTTGTAAAAGCTCTATGCCGCCAACATCGTTCTCACATTAGGGTATTTTGGGTGGTTTTTGTTTTCTGTGCCGAACAATACCTCAAAAGCTTTTTATCCTGAAAGCTGCCTCCGGCAACATACCGCCCCATCGCAATGCTCTCAATCTCATGAAATGCAAAGGGAATGTGCCTTGCGGTGCCCTCATAAGTTCGATAGGCTGTAGCTGTCTCTTGTTCATGGAGGTTTTATTCATGCCCCTTCCGGCACTCTCATCTGCACAACACCCCAAAGCCATACCTGATTGGGCACCTCTTGATCGGAAGCGTGTCTTGGAACATTTCATGCTCAGCCGCGATTATGAAAATATCGCAGAGTACATTTCTTTTCAGTCGGACCTCCTTCCCGACGAACGCGTCATCCTCTTTTTCCTCCATGCGGTGTATGCCAATTCCACAAAAACAATAGAATTATATGCACTGTATATCATTGGCCTTTTCAATTATGCGAAGAAAAGCTTTAATCAGCTGAAAGCATGGGATATTGATGCCTATTTGCGGCATCTGACAAACAAAGGGTTGAAACCAAGTTCCCGGAACACGGCGGCGGCTACGCTCCGGAGTTTTTTCCGGCATCTCGTCGATTCAGGCGTCTGTACAGTCAACCCCGCCGCTTTTTTGAAACGAAAGCGCAATGACGGCAAGGGGTCCTTGCCGGGTCATCTGTCGCATAGCCTCGGGCGTGATGAACTGGAGCGCCTTTTCACCGGCATGGAGGAAGTAGGCGCACCGTTTCGTGACATTGTCCTTTTTCGGGTCTTGTTCATGACGGGACTGCGCGCCGAAGAAGCGGTATCTCTCAAATGGATGAATGTGATCAACTGGCAAGGGCGCTGGTATCTTGACGTGCTGGGTAAAGGCAGCAAGGCACGGCGGGTGTATCTTCCCCAGAAAGCCCAAGTGGCGCTTGAAGAACTGCGGCGTCACACCTCGCCTCGTCCGGAGTATCCGATCTTTGAAAACCTCCGCCACCGAGGACGCCCTATCTCACGGCACGGGCTGTATGCTCTCGTCAAAAAATGGTCTTCCCTTGTCCTCTCCAGAGGCGACGTTTCGCCGCACTGGTTTCGCCATAGTTGTTTCACACAGCTCGCAAGCCGTGGAGCCCGCCTTGAAAGCATTCAGGCCCTTGCCGGACATGCGAATATCCAAACCACCATGCACTACAACGAGGCGGCCCAGCTTATGTCTCCGGCAAGTGCCATCTTTGACGAGGAATAAAACAGCATCTTAGCGCCCTGCTGTACAATCAAGCTGAGAGCCTTGTTCTCGATTCTCCCCGAGCAGGACATCCATGATGGGGCTGAAACCGTAACGGTATGGTCCCGCCAAGCTTCATCACCGCCTTGCTGGGTGAAAAGAAGACGCGGCAACCAGTTCATAAACAAAGACGCCCCAGTTATTGGGGCGTCCTCGTCTGTAGGGGAAACAGGCGGCACGTTGATGAGACGGCACCGTACCGCCTGTTCGGAGGAACCGGAAGATTTCTCGGAAAGGGGGATTATCCGAAGAAAGGCTCCGGAAAGTAAATATGCATGATATTTGTGAAAAAAACCTGGAAAAACACGATAAACGCCGCCGTAAACACAAGATTGGCGAACAGTGCCTTGCCGGTCTTGCGGGGGGTCAGCACAATCAGCATGGCAAACATGCCGACGGCCATGCTGATCTTGAATGAAACATACATTGCGCCAAGCACCTGCACGATGAAAATCGCGGAAACAAGGCACCAGCGCTGCGGGGGAATGTCTCCGAAGAAGGACATTTCCCCTTTGCCTGCCATAATGGCCTTGAGCGCCAACAGGACGCTGCACGCCATGATCAAATACAGCACGCACAGCGGAAAAAGTACGCCTTCGCGGGGGATGCCCTCAAGCTGGCCCCGCATGACGAAGCTGAAGGCGATGAGAAAAACAGCGGTCAGAATATCTATGGTACGTTCTTTCATCTGCATCCTTCCTGATGGGCTGCGCCGCATCCCAACATTTTCTTACTGAGCCGTATACGCCATTGTGCAGTAAAGGCGACATGTTCCCAAAATCAAACCTTCTTGGCCCCGCATTCTTTCCAGATGGAATATCCGAGCGAAAGCAGCGTAAGGATGATAAGCACAAGGCTCTGCGGACGCGAGAAGAAGAACAGCATGATATTGCCTTCCGCCGCTCCGAGATGAAGCGACAGCTTGAATCCTTCCTCCATCGTAGTGCCGAGGATAAGCCCGAGCGCCATAGGAGCGACCCCATACTTGTACCGTACAAGCACGTAACCGAGTAAGCCGCAAGCCGCCATGGACAGGACGTCCATCAACGAGCTGCTGATGGAGTAGGAACCAACCACCGACAGCGCCAGAATCGCCACAACCAGAAAGTGCTGCGGAATTTTCAGCGCCCGCACGAAGATGCGTACCAGCACGAGGCCGAGCAGCAGGATGATGAAGTTCGACAGGATCAGCCCGAACGTATAGGTGAATACGATGTCGCCCTGCTCCGAGAACAGATCGAAGCCCGGCTTCAGGCCGTGGGTCATCAGCGCGCCGAGCATCACGGCGGCGGGTGCGCTGCCGGGGATGCCGAGGGTGAGCATGGGGATCTGCGCTCCGCCGACAACTGCGTTGTTGCAGACTTCGGGAGCCATGATGCCTTCCATGACCCCGGTGCCGAACTCTTCGGGTTTCTTGGAAAAACGCTTGGTTTCATTATAGGCTACGAAGGTCGCTATGTTGCCGCCCGCGCCCGGCATGATGCCGACAATGACCCCGATCACACCGGCTACAAGCGTGACCCATATACGACGGAAGAAATCCCTCAACGTTTGCCAGAATACACCGGGGGCCGGATTATAGGGAGCCATGGCTCCCTTTTCCCCAGCGGGGCGCAGGAGCAACAGGGCCTGAGGGATGGCGAACAGCCCGATGAGCGCCGGGACCACGTTGATCCCGCCCATGAGTTCCATGGTATTGAAGGTAAAGCGGGGATACCCAGTGACCGGGTCCATGCCCACGCAGGCAAGAACGAGGCCGATAAGCGCGCCGATCACGCCCTTGAGGACATTGCCCGAAGAAAGGGACGCGATGATAGTCAGTGCGAACACGCACAGCCAGAATTGTTCGGGCGCACCGAATTTCATGGACACGTTGGCGAGGGGCACGGACAGAAACAGGAGCGCCGAAACGCCGAAGATCCCTCCGAACACCGACGAAATGAGCGCAGTGAAAAGGGCTTTCTGCGCTTGCCCCTTCATGGCCATAGGGTATCCGTCGAACGTGGTGCAGAGGGCCGCCGCCGTTCCCGGTGTATTGATGAGGATGGAGGGGATGGACCCGCCGTACTCTGAGCCGCAATACACGGAACCGAGCATCAGCAGCGCGGTTGCCGATTCAAGCCCGAATGTAAAAGGGAGGAGCAGCGCGATGCCGAGCGTGCCGGACAATCCGGGGACGGCCCCCATAATGATGCCGAAACAGGCGCTCAGAGTCATGAGCAGCAGCGTGACCGGGTCGGACAGATTGGAAAGGACTACCCACGGATCAAACATGTTCATCTCGCTCGTTTCATTGGTGAAGCATCAATGGTGGGAGGGGGGTCCCCCTCCCTCGGAACCTACTTGAGGAGACCGTAGGCCTCCAGGATTTTTTGGGCCTGTTCGCCTTCCGTACGGATGATTTCACCGAAGGCCTTGCCGGTCTGGAACTGAGGCATCAGGCCGCTGCTCTTGACCGCCTTCTGGTATTCAGGGTTGGCGCAGAGTTCCGCGAACTTGGTTTCCAAATACTGCCGTGCTTCGGCCGGAATGTTCTGGGGCGTGGCAAGCCCGCGATATTTGCCGGATTCAATGGCGTAGCCCTGCTCAATGAACGTGGGCACGTCGGGGCACAGCTCATAGCGTTCCTTGCTGCCGATGGCGAGCCCGCGGGTCTTTTCCATACGCAGGAAGCTGGAACCCGAACCGAAATAGGCGTCCACTTCGCCGCTGAGCAAAGCCGGGATGGCCTTGCCGCTGCCGGAATAAGGGACTTGCGTGAACTTCGCGCCGGTGAGCTTTTCAATCTGCATGAGGAAGAGATGATCGCCGGTGAGCTTGCCCACTGTCGCCACCTTCACCTTGCCGGGATTGGCCTTGGCGTACTCAATGAGATCCTTAAACGTCTTATAAGGACCGTCCTCGGGGACCATGACCACGTTGGCGTCGTAAACGAGGCCGCAAAGCGGGCTGAGCTGCTCCGTCTTGTAGCCCGGCTGCCCTTCGGGGCGCAGCATGGGCTGGAGCACGATATGGGGCAGATCCACGCCGCCGATGGTGTATCCGTCCGCCTTTGCGCCGACCAGCCATGTCCAGCCGATTTCCCCGCCCGCGCCAGCCTTGTAGGTCACGACGATGGGCTGATCGAAAACGCCCTTGGCGAATTTTTCGAGGAGCCTGTGGCTGACGTCGCTGCCGCCGCCCGCGTTGAACGCGGTCATCAGGGTGATCGGCTTTGCCGGATACTCGGCTGCCTGTGCGGGAACGGCCAAGAGGCCGAGGGCCAGAAGAGAGGAAAGGAACAAGCTTTTCATGTCTACCTCCAACAGGTGTTCAGGTGGCAGTTACAGTGCGTTGTCCGGGATTCAGCTTTGCAGGAAGGCTTCCACGGCCTCCACGGTCGGGGGGATGACGCCGGGCGTTTCGCTTTCGTCGGTGGCGACCTGCGGAACGTTCAGCCCATGTCCGGTGAGATTGCAGACGGTGAGGCCCGGATTTTCAAAACCGGGCACCTTCACAAGGTACCGCAAGGCGGCCACGGAGACGGAACCCGCCGGTTCCGTAAACAAGCCTTCCTCCCGCCCCAGTTCACGGATGGTGCGGATAAAGTCGGCATCGGAAACGGAAATCATGGTACCGCCGGTTTCGCGCACGGCCTGCAGGCAGTAGCGTCCCCAGTACGGGTTGTTGTTCATGATGGCGTCGGAAAGGGAAGGCTTCTTGTCCACGGGGGTCACGGCATCGCGACCTTCATGGAAGGCGCGGGCCGTGGGATCGCAGGCTTGCAGCTGCACACCGACGAGGCGCGGCATGCGATCAATGACCCCGGCGGCAAACATCTCGCGGAAAGCATCATGCGCGGCGACCATCCCGGCCCCACCGCCGCAAGGGATAAGAACCGTATCCGGGGCCCGCCCAAGCTGCTGGACGATGCCGTAAGCGAAGGTACGCTTCGCGGCGATGCGGTAAGGATTTGGGCCGCCACACTGGAACCATTTGCGGCGCTTGACCATTTCCCCACAGATCCGGCTGGCGGCGGCCATGTCGCCGTCGATGCGGACCACGCGCCCGCCGTAGACGAGGCTTTTAAAGATTTTCGCTGCGGAAACGTGCTTCTGCACGAAAACCACAGGATTCAGCCCGGCCCGGGAACCGTAGGCGGATACGCTGGCCGCGTTGTTGCCGGACGAGGACAGGCACACGGTTTTGCAGCCGAATTCCAGTGCCTTGAGCACGCACAAGGCCGTGCCGCGATCCTTCAAGGACAGGGTCGGCCCCTGTTCCACTTTGAAATAGAGATCCGGAATACCAAGTTTTTCACCATAGCGGTGAGAAGGCAACAGCGGCGTTTCAGCTTCACCGAGGCTCACGCGATCAATGAGCGACGCATCGGAAATCGGCAGGATGGACCGCCACTGACGGAGGAATGAACGCCCTTCGGGAGCGGGCAGCCCCGCGCTCAGTGCCTGACGGAGCGACGCCTCGGAAAACATGACGCGCATGGGTGCGCCGCAATCGGGACAAGACAGGGCACATTCAGCCTCAGGAATGCGTTTCCCGCATTCACGGCAAACAAGCCCCAGACATTCTGTATGCATATGAATCCTCCTGAGTGGAAAAGGCTTGGCGCCTCTCGTGTACGAACAACGGTCGAGCATTGGCGACGTTTTTTGTCATCCGTCGACAGTATGTGAAAAGAAACACGCCCTGTCAATACTCTGTCGACAAAAATAGTCGACAAAAATGAACCATATCATGCGCCACTCAATGAAACATCTTCATTTATCTAATTATATAAACAAAATAAGTGCAGTTTATACCCTCAAAATGCAAAAGAATATGTTTCCGCTGTTCACATGGCCGGTGCCGAGTTCCTACGGAAACAGGCTCCCAGTGAAATGTTTGAGCCGCCAAAAACGGAGAAAATCGGGAGTTCCGCCCAGTGTTCTCTTTCAGCACTCCACACGGGTTCGGTCGGCAGACTACCCCGCTCTAGGCGGCGCAACAGAAATCCGAACCTTCCGGGCTTGAGCGTTGCGCACATTTTTTCCCACTGGAGGTTTTGCGCGGCACAGGGCTTTTAGATTTTCACCAACGAGAACGCAACATATTTACAGCAATCAAAAATCCATACATGGAATGAGCACAACGGCCGTCCGCTCCGGCCTCTCCCCTTTTCCTGAAACCGCGCATACAGGCCGTCGGCCTGATGCCGGGTGGAAACCACTTTGCCTCTTCCTTCCCGTCTTTCTGGGTTACTGACTCGCTGGTTTTTCTGTTGCCGCCCAAAACACCGCTCCTTACCTGCTCGTCACAGCCACTCAGAGGAACTTTTAAGTGTTGTGACAAACAGCACTTGACACAGGCAGTCGACCGAGTTTTAATACAGTCAACGGTCGACAAAATGTCTTTTCACCACCCATCTTTGAGGTAGCTATGAAAACGTTCTATGCTTCACTGCTTGCTTTGGGGATCTGCCTTGGCCTCACGTTCCCGGCAATGGCGGAATACCCCGCCAAACCGATCATGCTCATGACCGCATTCAACGCGGGCGGAGGCAGCGACCTGAGCCATCGGCTCATCGAAAAATTCGCCAAAGGTATCATCCCTCAGCCCATCGTCGTAACCTACAAGGCCGGCGCGGGCGGGGAAATCGGCTGGACATGGCTGGTCGGCGCAAAGGCGGACGGGTACAATATCGGCGGCGTGGATCTGCCCCATATCGTGCTCCAGCCCATGCTGCGCCCCGAAGGCCAGCCGGGCTACAAGACGGAACAGCTTAATCCGCTTTGCTGCCTCGTATTCGATCCGGATATTCTGATCGTCAGCGAAAAGAGCCCGTTCAAAAGTTTCGGAGAACTGATCGAATACGCCAAGGCCAATCCCGGCAAGGTAAAGGCGGCGACCGTGGGCAAGCTCACCGGCGACCATATCTTTCTCATGAACGTGGAAAAGTTCACCGGCGCGCAGTTCACGCAAGTCCCTTATCCCGGCGGCAGCAAGGCGGCACCGGCACTGCTCGGCGGCGAAGTGGACTGCTATTTCGCTTCCACATCCAACTTCCTGCGTATGCAGGGCGCGCGAGGCCTCGCCATTGCAACCAAGGATCGTTATGAGCTCTGCCCTGACGTCCCGACCATGAACGAGCTTGGCTATAAGCTCGAATCCGCCAAGTATCGCGGACTCGCCACTCCACCGAACTTCCCTGCGGAAGCGCAGGCATATCTCGAAGCCGCGCTCGCCAAGGTATGCGCCGATCCCGAATATCAGGCGGGCGTGCGCGGAGCCGGTTTGCTCCCTTACTATAAGGATGGGAAGGCGTTTGGCGAAATCATCGAACAGGAAAAGGAAAAGGCCCGTGAGACCCTCAAGGAACAAGGGCTGATCCAGTAGCAAGGTGGAGGCGTTCCCCCTCCTAACATGATAAGGCCAAACTGCGGCGACGCGGCAGGAAGCCCTCCGGTTCGTACCACCAACGGATCGGAGGGCTTTTTTGATGGCAACAGCTGGCTGCGGGAGGGGGAGGAAGATGTATGGCCTATCCGGTACCAAGAGAACACCAAAACGCCGGGAAGATTTTCCCCGGCGTTTTGGCATTCATCCGAATGGATGTCCGTTAGCCTTCCAGCTGGCTGCGGTAGTCAGCCGCCGTCATCAGGGCGGGCGTTTCCGTGGGCCGGATGCGGAGCATCCAGCCGTCGGCATAGCAGTTGAGGTTCACGAGCGTGGGCTTGCCTTCCAGCGCCTCATTGCGCTCAACCACTTCTCCGGCCACGGGCATATACAACGAACTGACGGTTTTCAGGGATTCCACCGTCCCGAATTCGTCATCGGCTCCGAAGGAAGCGCCCGCATCGGGCAGATCGACGAACAGGATTTCGCCAAGCTGATCCTGTGCGAAATCCGTGATGCCGATGACCAGCGTGTCGCCGTCCTTGCGGGCCCATACGTGGCGGGCCGTGTAACCGAGATCTTCAGGAAGGTTCAGGGATTGCGTGTTCATGATGCCTCCGGCTGTTCGCCGCACCGGACGGACCTGTGCGGCATGGTTGAGGGAAACGGGAGCTAGGCGAGCATCCCGGCGGCTTCGTACAACCCTTCCGAAAGGGTCGGGTGGGCATGGATAGTTTCAAAGAGCTCCCGTGCCGTACACCCCTTCTGAAGGGCGAGGGTTGCTTCAGCAATGAGATCCGAGGCGTGTGCCCCGGCAATATGGACACCGAGGAGTTTGCCAGTGCCTTCTTCGGCAACGATTTTGAACAGTCCGGAAAGCGCACCCATAGCCTGCGCCTTGCCGAGTTCCCGGAACTGGAAAACCGCCGAACAGGCCGCTATCCCCTGCTCTCGGGCCTGCTCTTCCGTCAATCCCACATCGCCGATTTCCGGCGATGTAAAAATAGCCGAAGGGACCACCGTATATGATTGTACTTTTTTCTTTTCAGGGTGCAGGATGTTATGGACCGCCGTATGCGCTTCGGCTGCGGCCATGTGTGCCAGCATGATCCGCCGTGGGCCGGTGACGTCGCCAATGGCATACACGCCGGGAACCGACGTTTCCAGCGTATCGTCGACGACGATCCACCCGCGCTGGTCAAGCGCAATCCCCGCTTCGGCCAATCCAGCGGTGTTCGGGACCCGGCCCACGGTCACGCAAACGGCGGAAGCATTCAGGACACGGGAATCGCCAGCCCCTGTGGGGAAAGGCGCTATTTCCACCGCCGCCCCGCCGTCACACGGGGTCACGCGGGAAACCGTATGGGACAGTTCCACGGCGATGCCCTTTTTCTTCATTTCGCGGAGCAGCAAACGGCTGATTTCGCCGTCTACGGATGGCAGGGGAAGCAGACGCCCCTGCCCTTCGATGACCGTCACTTTCGCACCGAAGGCGCGGTAGATGAAGGCGAGCTCACAGCCGATAACCCCGCCGCCGACAACGACCAAATGTTCGGGCACGGTTTGCAGCTCCAGCGCGTCATCGCTGGACAGGACAAGCCGATGATCCACTGGCAGAGAAGGCAGCTCCAGCGGAGAGGACCCGGTGGCGAGAATGACCCGATCCCCGGTAATTTCCAGAAATCCGTCCACGGAAGCAACCCTGACGAGCCCGGCACCGACAAATTCCGCATCGCCGCGAACGACACGGACTTTCAGCTGGGCGGCGGTCTTTTCGAGCCCGGTTTGCAGGGTTGCCGTCACCTTGCGCTTGCGGGCGACGATGGCGGACATGTCCGGTGTGGCTGTGCAATCCCCGGCAATGCCGAATTCCCTGAGCCGGGCAACCGTGTCCAGCGCGTCCGCCGACGAACGCAGGGTCTTCGTCGGGATGCAGCCCGTGTGCAGGCATGTTCCGCCGAGGTGGGCACGTTCGATGAGGGTGGCTTCTGCTCCGGCTTTCGCGGCGGCGAATGCGGCGGTGTAACCTCCGGGGCCGCCCCCGATGATGGTCAGCTTCATGACGCGCTCCCTCCCCTGCGGACGCTATGCGATACGTTGATGCCTTCAAAAATGGACGCCGTAATAAGACAGTTTTTGACGATCTTCGCGCAGTGTTCCACCTTGGCGGCGTAGGCTTCATCCGCATCGACAGTCACGTCGATGTCGATGCCCACAAGGCGCATCGCGCCGTCCGCATTGGGTTCCTTGGTTCCTGTTCCCTGCGCCCGGATAGCGTGGAAAGGGACCCCCCTCGCCACGAGCGCCGCCCGGATGCTTCCGCAAAAACAGCTCAGGGCCGCCGCGATGAGCAGGGTGGACGAGTTGCCGCCCCGCTCCGTTTCCGGGACCCCCGTATAGTCCATGACAATATCTTTAAGGACAGGTGAACCCGTATGGACGGTATAAACGTCGCCTTCTTGAACGAACGAAACCTGTATGCTTTGGGACATTGCTGACTCCTTGTTTGTTGTGGGATGGCGGGAGATTAATGTTCCTATCCGGCTTCCATGTCCATGAAAACAGTTACCCCGCCAGCTTCGGGTTGGCGGCGAGCCCACGCAGCAGAGCGGGGACCGAATACATGGCGAGTGCCGAGCTACGCGGATTCTGGGGCAACGGGGCCGGGCGGGTTATGGTTTCCAACGTGCAGTCCCCGGCCCTGGCCGAAATATGGTGCAGAGTCCCTGCCGCACGGGGATCCGCGAACAGGCGTACCCGCGTACGGGAAAAACCGAGCCCCGCCAGGCCGAGGCTGACCGCGACGTTCACGTTTGCGGGGAAACGCCGGATCGCCTCTTCCGCCGTGCCGCTGAACAGCAGCCGCGCTTCGGGGGACATGATCAGCGCTTCTTCCGCCGTGGGCGGGGTGAGTTCCGAGAGAGGCGGCATCTGGCCGAGGCTGCGGGGATGCTTCACAGTGGTGAGGGTAACGGCATCAAGCCCCATTTCCCGCATGGCCCGGATGCCGTCCAGCCCGGCTATGGCTCCGGACGGCACATGCACCGCCGCGCGGGCCGTCTCCACATCGCGCAACAGAGCGGGATCAAGCGAAAACCCGCCGACGCTCAATGGTACGACGGCTTTCCCGGCGGCAAGGCAAGCCCGCACGATATCCGGCATGGCGGCGGCACTCGTGGCTTCAACGAGCAAATCGCATGTTTCTATGAGCGGTTGCAGGCCTAACACCGGAACGTCTCCGAGCTCCAGCGCGAGCCCCTCGGCGTGCGCCGTGGTGCGCGAAAAAAGCCCGCCAAGACGATAGGACGGCAACTGTTCACGGATATGCCGGGCGATGAGCCGCCCCATTGCGCCGCATCCGATGATCCCAAGAAGCGCTGGTCGCATTGCTTTCTCCAAAAGGTCTGTAGGGAGCATAACCGAAAACCGTTTTATTGTCGACAATAATGGTCGACTAAAATAAACCGACTGATACAGTTTCCCGCAGCCGTCCACAGAAGGGACCCGTCATCCTGTAGAAAACATCCTTCCTACGTAAAGCCCCCGGCGGGACCGGGGGCTATTTGTGAGACGGTATCTGGAAAGGGAGCTTAGAGGACGGCTATGGCTTCAATTTCCACGCGCGCGCCTTTAGGCAGAGCGGCGACGGCGACACAGGAACGGGCCGGGGCATCGGCTCCGAAGGTTTCGCTGTACACACTGTTCACAGCCTGAAAATCAGCCATATCCACGATGAATACGGTCACTTTGGTCACATCGGCAGGCGTGGCTCCGGCTTCGGCGAGGACGGCCTTCATGTTGGCAAGGGCCTGCGCTGCCTGTTCCTTCACATCATTGGAAACGAGTTCACCCGTGGCCGGAACCATACCGATCTGGCCGGAGAGATACAGGGTGCCGCCTTTACGGATAGCCTGCGAGTAGGGGCCGATGGCGGCGGGGGCTTTGGAAGTGGAAATCACGGTTTTCATGGCAGTCTCCTTGCTTGCGCTAGTTCGCCCATTTGAAGGTGAACACCTGCTCGACATCGGGATGCAGGCTCAGGTGGACCGGGCAGGTATGGGCGGCACGTTCGATCATGGTCTTCTGCTTGTCGGTGTATTCGCGATCGGGCATGATGAAGGTCACTTCGATCTTGCCGATGCGGCGCGGGTTGGCGCTCATGGTCTTGGCGACTTCGATTTCCGTTCCGACAACGTCCACGTTGTGCATCTTTCCGTAAATGCCGATGATGGTCATGGCGCAAGACGCGAGGGCGGTCACGCAGAGGTCTGTGGGGGAAAAGGCTTCGCCCTTGCCGTTGTTGTCCACGGGGGCATCGCTCACCAGTTTGGTCCCGCTCGCGACATGGGTGCATTCGACACGCAGATCGCCAAGGTATTTTGCGGTAACTGTAGCCATGTGGTTCTCCTTTGTCGTCAGGGTTGAGCTTGTTGCTGAAAGCACAATACCCCGGACGCACATAATGGTCAACAGTATACCGTCGACTTATTTTCGAACAAGGAAACTTCGCCGTCACCCGGGCGTAGTTCCCCGTATTTCCTTATGCCCTCGGGAGTATCCCTGCAGAAAAACACTCTAACCGGGTATCAAAGAGCCATCGGCAGGCATCAGAGGAGAAAAGCGAAAATAGTCGACTCAATCAGTCGACACTAGGCAGGATATCAGGTATCTCCTGCCGGTACGACGAACCTGGAGGAGAGGAATGCACGGGAAAGAAGAGGCACCAGCCATCCGTATTTTGGAAGAAGCGGGTGAGGACGTGGGGCGTTTGGAGTATCGCTTTGTCGAACGGGGCGGCACGAAGGACGCGGCCCGGCAGCTTGGGCTGTGCGAACACGACATCGTAAAAAGCCTTGTGTTCGACGACGGAAAGGGAGGGCAGGCGGTCATGGCGCTCATGCACGGCGACGAGCGCGTATCCCTGCACAAGCTTCAGCGGCTTTCGGGCGTGCCGCATCTCCAGCCGAGTTCGCCGGAAAACGCCGAACGGCTGACCGGATACAAACCCGGCGGGATCTGCCCGTTCGGGCTCCCCTCGCCGCTTCCGGTATTCGCGCAGATATCCCTTTTCAATCTCGGGATGTTGTACATCAATGCGGGCGTGCGCGGCGTCATCGCCGTCATCCGGCCCGAGGCCCTGCGGCTTTCCGGGGCCGTGGCCGGAGACATTCTGAGTGGCGGACCCCGGCGATAGCCCTTGACGACGTGTATGGGGAGAGGCTATTTGGTGTCAGATACATATGATACGGCGTTCACAATCGGACGCCGCCAACGAACTATGGTGAGCGATGCAACAGCTTAATAAACCGACATACAGCGAACAGGTCGTCAACCTCATCCGCCAGCGTATCCGTAACGGAAAACTCCGCAGCGGGGATCGGATCAGCGAAGCCAGCATAGCCGAGGAATGCGGCATCAGCCGGGCTCCCGTCCGTGAGGCGCTTTATCAGCTTGAAACGGAAGGGTTTCTGATGTCCCATCCGAAGCGGGGCAAATGCGTAACCCTGCTCACGGGCGACGGCATCCGCCACCGCTACGAACTGTGCGGGCTTCTCGAAGGGGCCGCCGCCGCTAATGTAGTCTTGAATTTGCCCACAGGCCCGTGGGAGGAATTGGAAGCGCTGCTTGATCGTATGAAGCAGGGCGTGCTTTCCGGTACGTCCTTCGAGGATCACGCGGCGCTCGGAACGGCCTTCCATGAAACAATCCTCGAAAGGGCCAGCAACCCCCTGCTTATCGCCATTGCCCGCAGCTCCTGCCGGGTGATTTCCAAGTACCTCATGTTTCAGCAATGGCGTACGCTGTACACGACCGAAGAACTTTTTCAGCGGCACAACAGCATGTATGAGGCGTTTCTCACGCGCAATCCGTACACCATCGAAGAAGCCGTGCGGGCGCATTATGCCGATTCCGCCGAACGGCTGGCCCAAATCTGCGAAGCGGAACAAAAACCCAAGACAGCCCGCTCCCAGCGCCGCGCCCATTTCCCCACTGAATAAAAGCCCTGCCCCGTGCGGGGCTTTTTGTTTCTAGCCGAAGTTCCGATACGTTCCCTTGTAGGCAACTGGGGAAACACGCGGTTTTCTTTTCCCGTTTTTGTCCTGACAAGCGCTCAGGAAGGAGAAGGCCCGACCTCCCCATACGCAAAACCCTCGGCGGGCCGAGGGTTAGGGAAAAGAGGGAAGAAAACCGCTTAGATGTAAAAGCGGAAAATTTACAGGACAGCGATGGCTTCGATTTCCACGCGCGCGCCTTTGGGCAGGGCGGCGACGGCGACGCAGGAGCGGGCCGGGGCATCGGTGCCGAAGGTTTCACTGTACACGCCGTTCACGATCTGGAATTCGGCCATGTCCACGATGAACACGGTCACTTTGGTCACATCGGCGGGCGTGGCTCCGGCTTCCGCAAGGATGGCCTTCATATTGGCGAGGGCCTGCGCGGTCTGCTCCTTCACATCATCGGAAACGAGTTCCCCCGTGGCCGGGACCATACCGATCTGGCCGGAAAGATACAGGGTGTCGCCTTTACGGATAGCCTGCGAATAGGGGCCGATGGCTGCGGGAGCCTTGGAAGTGGAAATCACGGTTTTCATGGCAGTCTCCTTGCTTGTCAAACTGTTATTGAAGTCCTCGGCACACTCGCCGCAGCCGGGATGCGGGCTGGATTCAGCCTCTGTTGCCCACGGAACGCCGCTCACAGGCATGTTCGGGGCGTACGCATCCGGCGCGCGGTACGCCAAGCGCTTTCGTCGGTACAGTAGCCGTAAGGAGCCCCTTTGTCATCAAGGCTGGCAATGCCGATATGGAGAAAGGCTCCGGAGAGTATCCCGCCTCCGCACAGGCATACGCTTGAGCGCTGAAGGGTGTTCCCCGGAAGCTCTGCGCAGAGAGGGGATAGCCTTCTAGTATGCTGACATTCATTGCAGTATCGCTCATAGCGCATTTCATGGAAAAGACTGATGCGGGGAGAGCCCTGCCGCCGGTTCGCCGGGAAAGGCTTTCCGGCCATGTGCTGGCCTTGAATGTATTTGAGAATGCACGTAAAAGCGAAATCATCTTCTGACGTCTTACGATTCGGGAGCATACGGATGTCCCGCGTGCACGCTCCGCCGGGAACGCGGCCTGAACGGTCGTCTGCCTAACCTTGTGAAAAACAGAGTCGCCATGAATCGCTTTTGCCGTTTGTTTCTCGTTATGCTGATGTGCGGCGGTCTGCTCTTTGCCGCCGTTCCCGCGTCCGCCGGCGACGGAACCCAAGCTGTTCAGGAAAAAACTCCCGCCCATCCCGCAAAAAAATGGCGGGTGGCCTACATTGAGGGCGGCGGGTACACGGACTATCAGCGTATCCTTGCCGCAACGGCCAAGGGGCTTGCCGAACTTGGGGTCATTGCCGATGGCGATGTGCCCATCCCGGAGAAGACGGACGACACCCGGCCCATTTGGGACTGGCTCGCCGAACATGCGGGCGGCGATCGGCTGGTGTTTTTGAAAGACGGCTACTATTCCGCCAACTGGGACGCGGCGCAACGTGCCGCCAACAGAAAGGCCCTGCTCGACCGTATCCGTGAAAAGGGCGACGTGGACATGATTTTCGCCTTCGGCACATGGGCCGGGCTGGACATGGCCACAGCCGATATTTCCGTTCCGGTGTTCTCCATGTCGGTCACCGACGCCGTACAGGCGGGTATCGCCAAATCGTTGAAGGACTCCGGGCGCGACAACCTGCACGCACAGATCGACCCCGAGCGCTACAAGCGCCAGATCGCCGTTTTCCATGATATTTTTGGTTTCAAGAAAATGGGCATCCCTTATGAGGATACCCCGGAAGGCCGTTCCGACGTCTCGCTGGCCGCCATCGAATCCGCCGCCGATGAGCTCGGCATTGAGCTTGTGCGCTGCACCACGGCGCTGAACGTGCCTCCGGATCAGAGCTTCGCCAATCTCAGGCAGTGTGTTTCCCAACTGGCGAAAACCTCTGACGCCGTGTACCTCACCACCAACTCGGGTATGCAGTGGAACCGGATGCGGGAACTGCTCCAGCCGCTCATTGAAGCGGGCGTCCCCTCCTTTTCCCAGAGCGGCATCGAGGAAACGAAGCTCGGCGTCCTGATGAGCCTGTCCCAAAGCAGTTTTTCCAGTGAAGGCCGCTTCGGGGCCGAAGCCATCGTCAAAGTCATGGACGGTATACGCCCCAGAGATGTCGGGCAGGTATTCGACAGCGCAATAGGGCTTGCCATCAATCTGGAAATGGCGCGGCTCATCTATTGGGACCCGCCTTTCGAGATCCTGCTGGCGGCGGACGCGATCTATCAGGACATCAAAAACGCGGGCAAGTAAACATGGAATCATCCCGTAGGCGTTTGCTCATCGGCGGTCTGGCAACGCTTCTCGCCGCGCAGTGCCTGTATGGCATCCTCACGCTGGCTACCCTGTATAAATCCTATAAGACTTCCCTTGTTTCGGTGCAGGCCATTGCCAGCGAAAAGTTCAGCCTCGATCTCTCGCGTCTGGCCCGTTTCGGCAAAGATCCCGAACGCGTGGAGGACATGGCCGAGCGCGTGCGCCGTTTTTGCGAAATCGCGGGCGTCAGCCGCCTTGCCGTACTGGACGGAAAAGGGCGGAGCATCGCCGCCTGGCCCTCCGACGCATCGGAGGCCCCGCCCGTCCCTCAGGACGAGAACAAGCTCAAAACGCTGCACGGCGAAGTGAAGACCTTCGACGCCGACGGGAAGGTCTGGATCGTCCAGCCCATCAGGAACCGGACCGGAGCCGATGTGGGGAGCGTGCTCGCCGGGTTCGACGAGGCGGGCATGACCGCGCTTGTCGGCAAAGCCGCCTCCATGCACGCGTTTCTGTTCCTCGGGGTGGCCGTACTGGGCGGCTCTTTGTTTATCCTGCTGGTATTGCGGGAAGGCAAGCCCCCTTTCCCCAGGCTTGGAAAAGGATGCCTCATCATCCCCCTTCTCGTCAGCCAGATCGCTTTCCTTTTTTTCCTCCGGGGCCCGGTCGTTTCTTTTTTGGAGGAAAACGCCCGCGACGCCGGAACGCAGCTTGCCCGCTACATTGGGCATGATGTCGCGCACATCAACGATCTCGGGTTGAAGCTGGCGGATGTGCCTTCCGTCAGGACCTATCTGGACCACATACGCCAGAGCTTGCCATGGGCGCAGTCCATCACCGTCAGCGACGCCGGAGGGACCACCTTTACGGCGGGGAACCCGAGGACGCCCCTCCAAGCGGGCGTGCCCTTGTCCGCCGACAGCACGGTTTCCGTGACCGTGGGCATTGACGAGAGCACTGTATGGGAAGCCTTCCGCTCCATCGTCTACGACACCCTGACCATCATGATCATCGCCATGCTGTTCATGCTGGAGCTTGTGCCCCTGCAGGCCGCCGCGCCGTCCGCCGGTGAACCTCTGCCGCCGCGCATCATGCGTCCGATCATCTTTCTGTGCATGTTCGCCATCGATCTGCCCGCTTCCTTTATCCCTCTGCGGATAGCGGAAATGGATCTCGGCCTGCTTGGGCTCCCGCCCGATGTGGTGATGGGCCTCCCGCTGTCGTTTGAAATGTGCGCGGTGGGCATAGGCATCCTCATAGGCAGTTTCTGGAGCCAAAAGAGCGGCTGGCGGCCCCTTCTGCTATGGGGGGCGCTGCTGGTGGCGCTCGGCAACGTCGCAAGCGGCCTTGTCTCGGATTCCCTCGCCTACATCCTCTCCAGAGGCGGCGCGGGGTTCGGCTACGGCCTCATCAACCTCGCCGGGCAGGTCTTCGTCGTGTCGCACTCCTCGCCCGAGCACCGGGCCGGGAACCTCTCCGCGCTTGTCGCGGGCCTGTACGCCGGGTTCCTGTGCGGCAGCGCCTTCGGCGGGCTCATCGCGGATAACCTCGGGTACGCGTCGGCCTTCCTCGTTTCGGCGGGATTGATGGCCCTCATCGGAATCTTCCTCCATTTCGCGCTGCCCCGCGAAGCGTGGACTCCCGAACCATCCGCCTCAGGACGCATCTCCCTGCGCGGGCTCGGCGCCTTTTTCTCGGACATCAAGATGGCGGGCCTGCTGCTGGGCAATATCTTCCCCTGCGCCTTTGTGACCGTGTGCCTGTTCCAATTCTTCCTTCCCGTGTCGCTCAGCCAGGCCGGGGTCAGCCCGGCAGGCATCGGGCGGGTGTTCCTGCTGTTCTGCCTCGTGATCATCTACCTCGGCCCCTTCTTCGGGAAGGCCGTAGACAAGTCGCCCAACAAGCTCGTCTGGCTCGTGGGCGGCGGGTTCCTGTGCATTGGCGGCATCATTGCCCTGCTCCTTCTCAACGGGCTCGCGGCGGCTTTCGCCTGCGTGGCGCTGCTCGCCCTGTGCAATGCCATCGTCGCCAGCGCGCAGGGAACCTATGCGCTCGAAATCCCGGTTTCCCAGCAGGTCGGATCCGGCAGGACGGTGGGGATCTACAATATCACCGAACGGCTCGGCCAAATGCTCGGCCCGGTCGCGCTCGGGCAGGTGATCGCCCTGTGGGGCGTGAATTCGGGGCTGATCGGGATGGCGGGGGTCCTCGCCGTCCTGAACATCCTTTTCGCCCTGACCGGGCGCTTGGCCAAGGCTGGCGCATGACGGATTGCCGCCCTCCCCTTGCGGGGACCAGCTTCCGCTTTTTGCATAGCCGCCACATGTTTCCCGCAAAGCGGCCCCTCCGAATCCTCCTCTGTGCGCCGCAGTATGGAGGCCTTTCACGCGGGAGGGTTCCTTTCCGGCCCGCTTTTTGCTTTGTTCCTTGCAAGAGACAACGATGCGCAATAGTGTTGGCACCGCTGGATGCCGCCTTGCAAAGGAGCACACATGATTGATCCGCTGGCTATGCCTGTCTTCAAGCCTCTTTGGGAGGCCTTTCCCTATCTTCCCGGCTGTTTTGCGGCATGGCGCGGCATGAGCCTCGGTGAAATATCCGCTTCGGCCTACGCGGCGGCGGACGGGGAACGTCGGCCTTCCGACGCCATCGTGGACTGCATGGCGAAACACGCGGCACGGAGCCTCGGCAACGATGTTGGCGAGGCGGTCAAGCGGTATTTTTCCCGGAACAGCGCCGTCCTGTCGGCGAATCTGCACGGCATCGACTGCCTGCCTGAAATGGTGCAGGCCGTGCCGTTCTTCGGCCTTGACCGTCTGGCCGGCGGCACACCGGGGGCCGTAATCCCCGTGCTGTCCTGCGGCGGCGTATCCCTGCAAAGTTCGGCATACCCGCGCGGGCTGCAATCCTTCCACGCGGACGCCCCGGCACGGTTCCCGCTGTTCCGGAGTTCCTGGCAGGACACCGTGGAACTGAACGCCCCCACCTTGACCACAAAGGACGTGCGTTCAAGCGCCGCCCGCTGGAGGCCGACGCGGGCCTATGAGGAGCGCGGGCTTGGGACGGTGCTGCACCATTTGCTTGACCCGGACACGCTCGCGCTCAAACGCTTTGGGGAACAGGCCGCGCGGGTCAATGCGAAGCTGTACGCCGCCCTGTTTCCGGATGCCCGGCCCGTAGTCGCCTATCTCGAATTGGAGGAAATCGCCCGGGAGCTGCTGATCAGCGATCTTGCCCGGCCCGATTCGGTATTGCACAGGGCGCTGTTTACACCGCGCCTGCGCGAGGGGCTCTTAGGGCGTCTGACCGGCGTGCGCGGCTGTTGGAGCCTCTGCGTGGCTTCCGGCGGCGAGCTGTCCCGGACAGCCGGGAATGGCACGGCCTTTTTCTGGGGCGTAGACGGGCGCGGGAGGCGGCACCCTCTGCGCCTGTCGCCGGACAACGGCGCGCTCGAATTTCCGGGCTTCCATCTGCCGCTTGTGCCGGAAGCCGTCATCGGAGCCCTGCGCGACCGGAACATCTATCCGGGGCTGTTCGTTTCCTACATGACGCTTGCACTTGAGCACGGGCTTTGCTGCCACGGCGGGATTTTCCTCGTGCGCTATCTTCCGACCATGCTCCACGCCGTGCGCGATCAATTCATGGAGTGCGGCGAACCGCTCCCGCCTCTCCCTGGCCGGACGATGCTGGCGGCTTTCGCCATTTCCATGCAAGCCCGAGAAGCCGGGAGGCTTTTCCCTGCGGGTATGCTGGAACTGCTCACCTCCGGAGGCATCGGCAAGGTGGACCTGCAACGCCTTGCCGCTCTCCCGCTTGAAGCGGTCCTTCCCCTCAGCCTCGCCCGGTGGTGTCTGGACTACACGCCCCGTTCGCAGCGGACCCCGGCCTGGGAAGCCGGCTTGCGCAATGTGGCGTGGGAAGGCCTCACCATCGAAGTATCATGAATAAAGGCAGTTCGGCGCTTCCCCGATAACAAGGCCCGCTTCTGAAAGAAAGATGCGGCCCTCTGCATCGTACCTTGTGCTCCACGGAGGCTCCAGCACTTCCAGCCAACATCTTCTTTCCATACAAAAAGCCCCGTGCATTGTCTGCGGGGCTTTTTCCGTTCCGGCCTCATGGAGAAGAATCCGAATGTCGACAGGCCCAGCCATCACCCAGAATGCGGAGTGTCGCGTTATAATCAGATTTTATACATGTCTATGGACATGTTCTTTTTTTCTACAAGCGTGAACACGCCGTCTTTCGTCTTTTCTCTCGAGAACATCCCGATTTCTCACCCTCTTTTATTCTCTTTTTCACAATGCGGCACCCAAGATACGGCCCGGCCCAATTATTGCTTTCCCTTCAACATGATAGTCCGAGGCTTCATCAGAGGTTGAACATTTGGACAGGCCGCACGGCCTGCGTGAAGAAGGGGATCACCATGTCATTCGCATTGACACGGGAAGGGATAAAGCCGGTTGCAAAGGGGTTTGCGCTGGCTTTGGCCCTCTTCCAGATCTGGTTTACCACGGGTTTTGGGGTGCTTGACGGCTCCATGATGCGTGTCATGTTTGTGTCGTTTATCACAGTGCTCGTTTTTCTGTTCATACCGGGCCGTAAATACAAGGAAAACGAGAAAGAACCCACGCTGTTTCTGCTTATTGACCTGTGCTGCGCGGGTCTCGCCATCGCCACGGCGGTCTACTTCGCCCTGCATCTGACCGAAATCACCACCCGTATGCGCTACATCGACGACGTGACCCCGGCGGCCAAGTTCTTCGCCGCCGCAACGGTCCTGCTCGTCCTCGAAATCACCCGCCGCACCACGGGCTGGGCGCTGGTCATCGTGGCCTCGACGCTTATCCTGTACGCCTTCTTCGGAGACATGCTGCCCCGCGCCGTCAAGCATACGGGCTTCACTTTCGACGTCATCGTCGAACATCTTTTCCTGCTCAATGAAGGCGTGTACGGCATCCCGATCGGCGTGGCGACGTCGACCCTGTTCGGGTTCATCATGTTCGGGGCCTTCCTCGAACGCTCCAAGATGAGCTCCATCTTTATGGATCTCGCCTGCCTGCTCACCCGCAACTCGCAGGGCGGGCCCGCCAAGGTCGCCATTTTCGCCTCGGCCCTGTTCGGGACCATCTCGGGAAGCGCCGCCGCCAACGTCTACGGGACCGGCACCTTCACCATCCCGCTCATGAAGAAGGTCGGCTACCGCGCCCCCTTCGCCGGCGCGGTGGAAGCCGTCGCCTCCACCGGCGGGCAGCTCATGCCCCCGGTCATGGGGACCGCCGCCTTCCTGATGGCGGATCTGTCCGGCGCGGGTTACCTCAACGTCGCCAAGGCCGCCCTGCTCCCGGCGATCCTCTATTATCTCGCCCTGCTCGTCATGATCCACTTTGAAGCGGTCAAGAACGACCTCGGCAAGCTCTCGCCCGACATGGTCCCCGAAACCAAGTCCGTGGTCAGCCGCCTCTACTACCTCGTGCCCATCGCCGTGCTGATCCTGCTGCTCGGCATGGGCCGGAGCGTGGTCTTCTGCGCCAACATCGCCACGCTGAGCATCGTCCTGCTCGCCATGCTCAAGGCCGAGACCCGTTTCACCTTCAAATCCTTCATTGAAGCGCTCGTCGCCTCCTCGCGCGGGGCCCTGATGGTTTCGGCCTGCTGCGCCTGCTCCGGCCTCATCGTGGGCGTGCTTTCGCTTACCGGCATCGGCTACAAGTTCATCAACCTGATCACCATCCTCGCCGGAGACAGCCTGTTCCTGCTCATGGTCTACCTCATGCTGACCAGCTTCGTGCTCGGCATGGGCATCCCGACCACCCCCGCCTACATCGTGGTCGCCACCCTCGGCGCGCCCGCGCTCATCAAGGCCGGGGCCCCGCAGCTCGTCGCCCACATGTTCGTGTTTTACTATGCGATCCTGTCCTTCATCACCCCGCCCGTGTGCGTCGCGGCCTTCGCGGGGGCTGCCATCGCCGAAAGCAAGGCCATGGAGACGGGCTTTATCGCCCTCAAGCTCGGCATCGTGGCCTTCATCGTACCCTACATGTTCGTCTATCAGCCAGCGCTCCTCGGCATCGGCGAAACGCCCGAAATCATTTGGGCCGCCATCACAGCCATCATCGGCGTCATCGGCATCGCGGGCGGTATGCAGGGCTGGCTTCTGTGCTCGACCTCCGCATGGGAACGCGTCTTCCTGCTCATCGGCGGGCTGACGCTCATTTATCCCGGCCTCTCCACCGACATCATCGGCTTCGGGCTCCTCTTCTCCGTGGGCATCGTCCAGATGCTCCGCCGCAGGAGAGCACCCGTCGCCGCATAACCCCGCTCCGGCAGGAGCCCTTCCTGCGGGCGGTCGACCCGGCATCCCGCCCGCGGGAAGGCTGTTTCGGTCCCACAATCATTTCACATAAACAGCTTCAAGGAGTTTTAAGATGATCATCGATTTCCGTATGCGGCCCCCGGCACGGGGTTTCCTGAACATCGGCGTCTACGACGACGTGGCCCGCACCGCAAAGCTCACCGAATGCTTTTCCATGAAACAGGCCCCATCCGTCGCCCAAAAATCCCCCGAACTGATGCTTCAGGAAATGGACACCGCCGGGGTGACGATGGGCGTTATCCCGGGCCGCAACGGCCACTTCAAGGGGTCCATCTCCAACGACGACATCATCAGCCTGCTGGGTGATTTTCCGGGCCGTTTCGTGGGTATGGCCGGGCTCAACGCCTCCAAAAAGGAAGAATCGCTGGAAGAAATCCACCGTACCGTGCTGAACGGCCCCCTCAAGGGCATCTGCATGGAGCCCGGCGCCCTGGACAAACCCATGTACGCCGACGACCCGCGCATTTATCCCATCTATGATCTGTGCGAACGGCACCGTATCCCGGTCATCCTGATGCTCGGAGGCCGGGCCGGACCGGACATCACCTACAGCGATCCCAAAATCATCAACCGCATCGCCGCCGACTTCCCGAAGACCAACTTCATCATTTCGCACGGCGGCTGGCCGTGGGTGCAGCAGATCCTCGGCGTGTGCTTCTTCCAGAAGAACATCTATCTGTGCCCGGACATGTATCTCTTCAACTGCTCGGGCGCGGCGGATTACATCATGGCGGCGAACAACTTCATGCAGGATCGCTTCCTGTTCGGCACGGCCTACCCGCTGATGCCCATCGTGGACTGCGTGAGCCACTTCAAGGGGCTTTTCAAGCCTGAAGTCCTGCCCAAGCTCCTCTATAAAAACGCGGCGAAGCTTCTGAACATCGAACTGCCCGAGGAGGCATAAATCATGACCTGCAAGCATCTCTTCAAGGCCGTAGCCCTTGCTCTTTCCCTCGTCGTGGGTGCCGTTCCCGCCCTCGCCAAGAACTTTACCGAACTCAAGGCCGCGGCCTCGCCCGCCGGCGGTGCGTGGTACGTCGGCATGGGCGCGATGGGCAAAGCCATTTCCAGCATGTATCCCGAACTTGATGTCGCCCTCTTCCCCGGAGGCGGGCTCGCCAACGTCATGCACGTCGAGAAGGGTGCGAGCGACTTCGGCATCGCCGCGCACAGCGTCATCTTCGCGGCGGCCAAGGGCATCGATCCCTACAAGAAGCCCACGGAAAACGTCATGGGCCTTCTGAACCTGCACGACTCCACCCGGATGCACTTCATCGTGAACAAGGCTTCCGGCATTACGTCCCTCGCCCAGATCAAGGAAAAGAAGATGCCCATCCGCATCTCCATGTCCCATACCGCCGGGAATTCCTATCTGTTCGGCAAGTGGATCCTTGAGGAATACGGCATCAGCCAGCAGGACATCACCGCGTGGGGCGGCAAGATCTACACACCTTCCACCAACGACACCGCCAGCATGATGAAGGACGGCCAGCTTGACGTGGCCCTGTGGATCGGACCCGGCGAAGCCTTCATCGTGCAGGACATGATGAACAGCGTGGATCTGGACATCCTGCCCGTGGACGAGAGCGTCATCAAGGCCGTGGGCGAAAAGTACGGCCTCCAGCGCGACGTGATCCCGGCGTCGTTCTACGGCGGCAAGTTCGGCAAGGACATCGTCACCGTATCCGCCAGCACCGAACTCATGATCAACAAGAACGTCTCCGAGGACATCGCCTACAAGATGGTCAAGGCCATGTGCGAAAAGCGTGACGACATCGTGATCGCCAGCCCGTTCTGGAAGTCCTTCATGCCCGAGAAGGCGGGTCAGGGGCTCGCTCTGCCGCTGCATCCCGGCGCGGCGAAATACTACAAGGAAAAGGGCTGGCTGTAGAAAAACTGAAAGACTGAGGGGCTCCTCGCCCCTCAGACTCCCCCGGCAGGGGAATGATTCCCCTGCACCCCCGGATGAAGGGCGGGGGAAGTGTCTTTAGCCTTCCATTTTGACTAAAAAAGACGCGCGGCGATGCCTCGCGTCTTTTTTGGGTGAATTGTCGGCCTGTTTACTTTATTTATTATCTATCCGTCGAAACGAACTCCCTTCGCGTTGTCTCCCCTCCCCCTCCAAATTTCTCAATTCCCATTCCCTCCCGAATCCTACCGACACTCGTCCGGCGACAGGCCGAAACGGCGCATCTTGACGTACAGGCCGCTCCGAGAAATGCCGAGGGCCTTCGCGGTCGCCCGGATGTTGCCTCCGGCCTCCTGAAGCGCCCGGACGATGGTCTCCTTCTCCTGATGCGAGAGAAGCCCCCGAGGGACGGCGGGACGCGGCACGACCCCCGGTATGCCCTCGTGATTGAGGATGTTCGCGGGCAACACGTCAATGTCGATGGTGGGTATCCCCTGCGACATATGCACCATCCTTTCTATGACGTTTTCAAGTTCACGGATATTGCCGGGCCACGGGTAACCGAGAAGCACATCCATAGCCCGATCCGTAACCCGCAAGGGGCCGCGTCCGAGGGAGGCGACGAAGTGATCGAGGAAATGGTTGATCAGAAGCGCGATGTCCGAACTGCGTTCGCGCAGGGGAGGCACGTTGAGGGTGAAGACGTTCAAGCGATAGTAGAGATCCTCGCGGAACGCGTTCTGACGGATGGCGTTTTCAAGATTGCGGTTCGTGGCTGCGAGTACCCGCACGTTGACGAGGCGGGTGTGCTTGCCTCCCACGCGGGTTACTTCGCCGTTCTGGAGCAGACGGAGCAGGCTTACCTGCGCTTCAAGGGGCATCTCCCCGATTTCATCAAGAAAAATGGTCCCGTTGTCCGCCAGTTCAAATTTGCCGGGCTTCCCAAGACGGCTCGCGCCCGTAAAAGAGCCTTCATCATAGCCGAAAAGCTCGCTCTGCACGAGGTTGCGCGGCAGCGCCCCGCAGTTCACCACGACGAAAGGCGCGTTGGCCCTCCTGCCCCCATTGTGGATGGACTGCGCGAAAAGTTCCTTGCCCGTGCCGCTTTCCCCGAGGATGAGGGTGGTCACATCGCTCTGGGCCGCCATGCGGGCCATGCGTACGACCTCCTGCGTGGCAGGCGCGTTGCCGACAATGTGATCGAAGGTATAGACGGCCTTGGCCCCGGTGACGCGCACGGCGGATTCCTTGATCCTTTTGGTCTCGCGCAGGGTCAGCACCCGGCCTTTCCCCGATTCCAAGCGGGTGAGCGAAAGCATACAGTTGAGCGAACCGCCCTTGAGCTGGAGGAACGCTTCCTGATCGCTGAATTGGCCGCTTTCCGAGAGGATCGCCCGGATGATGTCACTGGAAAAGATGATGTCCTGGATGTTGCCGTGCACGGCGTCCGGAGGCAGGCCGAGCATGGCTTGCGCCTTGTTGTTCAGCGTCCGTATCGTGCCCTCGCCTTCCAGCACGACCACCCCTTCATCCAACATTTCAATGATGGCCTTCTGTTCCTGAAGGAGCAGCCGCAGGCGGAGCTGTTCCGCGATGGCGTGGGCCGCCGCTTCCATCATACCCCGGGTATGGTGATGGTACAGGGCGCTCGGGAGCGTCACGTTGAGCACGCCGACGATGGCGTTCCGGCTGTCCCTGATGGGGGCCGCCGAGCAGAACCAGCCATGGAACGAGCGGCAGTAATGTTCCGAAGCCAGCGTCTCCACAGGCGTATGTTCCACGAGGCACGTCCCGATGGCATTGGTCCCCGAGGCGCTTTCCGCCGCGAGGTTGCCCGGTGCGAGGTGCGGGATGGGATAACTGCCGGTATTGTCCCAGAGCGCGTGCAGGACGATCCCCTGCGCATCGGACAGGGAAATGAAACTGCGCGAAGTGCTGATGGGGTTATACAGCTTTTCCATGATGCTTTTGGCCACCGCCACAAGATCCTCGTTCTGATCGAGCAGCTTTTCCAGCGCGGCGGGGCTGAGGGACACTTTGGAGGCGTTGTCCGGCCTGACCCCCTGAAGGCGGCAGCGCTTCCATGAACGCAGGATCAGGGGCCGGACGGCGGATTCATCCACGGGCTCTTGCCTGTGGAAGCGCTCCCACTGTTCAAGGACTCTTTTGTTCCGCTCGATATGCTCTTCCATGTTCCTCTCCGCACAAAGCGTGTTTACGTGTGTCTATTATAAATCATATTCTATGAACATGTCTACCAATACATGCCCACATTTTGCACACCGGGCACACTGTCTGGACGGGGAAGCGAAGATGTGGGAACACCGGGGATATTCAGAGCCGCCCACTGTATCGGAATGAATTCCGGGGGTCAGGAAAAAGGCGGAAACGGCCCGGCACGGCACGCCTCATCCGCCGGAAAGATGGCACATGCCTTGCATTGCCGCAGGCAAGATGTCTTTCTCATCTGGAGGTTCCATGAACACATCTTGTTGCACCAATCCAATCCGCATCAACACGCTGTTGATCAAAAACCGGATTGTCTTCCCCGCCATGTGTACGAAATACGCCGCGCCGGACGGCGGCGTCACGGAGCGTATGCTCCGCTACTACGAAGAGCGGGCCAAGGGCGGGGCCGGGCTTGTCACCATTGAGGCTACATCCGTCGATCCCACCGGCAACTCCTTCTCCCGTGGCCTGAGCATCGCGGACGACGCGCGCCTGCCCGGCCTCACCGAGTTGGCCCGCCGCGTGAAGCGGCACGGGGCGCGCATCTCCATCCAGCTCCAGCACGGCGGGCGCGCCGCGCTCCCCCAATTTTCGGGCCATGCCGTGCCTCTCGTATCCGCCATCCCCGGCGTGACCCCTTACGACAACAGCGCGATCCTCAGCGAAGAGGAAATCGCCCGCCTCGTGGAATGCTGGGGCAAGGCCGCCGTCCGTGCCCGCGAAGCCGGGTTTGACGCCGTGGAAATCCACGGGGCGCACGGCTATCTCATCAGCCAGTTCTTTTCCCCCTATACCAACCGGCGCACCGACGGATACGGCGGTTCGCTGGAAAACCGTATGCGCTTCGCCCTTGAGGTCTGCCGCAAAGTCCGCGAGTCCGTGGGGCCGGATTTCCCGGTCACTTACCGTATGAGCGCCGTTGAAGGGCTTCCCGGCGGCACCACGCTGGAGGATTCCGTCGCTCTCGCCAAGCGGCTGGTAGCCGACGGCATCGACGCTTTGCACGTTTCCGTGGGGCTGCGCGAGACGAATTTCATGGTTTCCCCGCCCGCCTGCGTGGAGAAGGGCTGGAACGCGCCCCTTTCCCGCGCCGTGCGCGACGGCATTGAGGCCGCCGTGCCTGTCATCGTTGCGGGCCGCGTAGCCGACGAGCAGACGGCTCAGGGCATCATCGATCGCGGGGATGCGGACATGGTGGCGATGGGCCGTGCGCTTATCGCCGATCCGTTCCTGCCCGCCAAGGTTGCGGCGGGCGAGGCCGGAGACATCATCCGATGCGTGGGCTGCAACGAAGGCTGCGTAGCCGGCTCCGCGCGCGGAACGGGTATCGGGTGTGCGCTGAACCCGTTGTCTGGCGCGGAAGGCAAGTACGATCTCGATCCCGTGGCGTCCTCCAAGAAAGTCGCGGTCATCGGCGGCGGACCCGCCGGGATGCAGGCCGCCCTTGCCGCCCGGTTCCGGGGGCATACGGTGGATCTGTATGAAAAATCGGATCGCCTCGGCGGTCTGCTCAACGTGGCTTGCAAACCGCCGTACAAGGAAGATTTGGGCCATGTCACGGGCTGGTTCGAGCGTCAGCTTAAGCGGGCGGGCGTCGGGCTGCATCTCGGGGCCGCCCTCACGCCCGAAGCGGTACGGGATCTCGGCGCGGACGCCGTGATCGTTGCCACGGGCAGTGCCCCGGTATTCCCCGGCTTCTGCCGCAAGGCCCGGAACGCGGTGGTAGCCCAGAGCATCCTCTCCGGTGAAGCCAAAGCCGGGAAAAAGGCGCTCGTCATCGGCGGCGGGCTTATCGGCTGTGAAACCGCCGAGTTCCTCGCCGCGCAGGGTTCGGACGTGACCATCCTCGAACTCCAGCCCGAACTGGCGAAGGATATGGAATCCCGTACCCGCCGTTATCTGATGCAGCGCCTCAGGGAGTACGGCACGCGCTTCCTTACCAGTACGCAGGTGCTTGAAGTCACCGAAGAAGGCAAGGTAAAAGCCAAATTCCCTTCCGGCTCGGAACGCTGGCTTGACGACTTCGACACGCTCGTGATTGCCGTGGGCTACCGGGCCGAAAACGCCCTTGCCGCCAAACTTGAAGAGATGGGCTGTCCCTGTGCCCGCGTGGGGGATTGCGCCTCCGTCGGCAAAATCCTGACCGCCATCGAATCCGGTTTCCAGGCCGGGTGTTCCATCAAGTAAGCGCCCGCTGCGGACGCACCGCCAACAGGCTCGCAAGGGCCGGGAGAAACGTTATGATCATTGATTTCAGGCTCCGCCCCGCCACGCGCGGTTTTCTGAATATGCACATCTTCCGCAATCAGGAACGCATCGCCAGCTGGAGCGGCAGGCTCGGCATGGTTCCCCCGCCGTCCGCCAAACAGGGCGACATGGAGCTGATGCTCAAGGAAATGGAGGAAGGCGGCGTGACGCTGGGTGTCGTGCCGGGCCGTCAGGCCAATGCCTTCATGGGTAACGTGCCCAACGAGGACATCGCCGCCATCGTCGCGGATTACCCGGAAAAATTCATCGGCGTCGCCGGGATCGATCCGACGAACCGCGCCAAGGCGCTGGAGGAGATCGAGCGTTTCGTGGTGAACGGGCCGCTCAAGGCCGTGGGCATGGAGCCCGGCGTGCTGGCCAGCCCCATGTATGCCGATGACCGCCGCATCTACCCCATATACGAATACTGCGCCGAGCACGGCATCCCGGTGCTGCTCATGGGCGGCGGGGGCAACGGCCCGGATCTCAGCCACAGCAACCCGATCATCATCGACCGGGTGTGCGGCGACTTCCCTGAAATGACCGTGATCAACACGCACGGCGGCTATCCGTGGGTTACGGAAATCCTGTTCGTGGCCTTCAAGCGCCCCAACCTGTACCTCTGCCCTGACATGTACATGTACAATATGCCCGGCGTGAGCGATTACGTCATGGCCGCCAATACCTTCCTCTCCGAGCGTTTCCTGTTCGGCACGGCCTATCCGTTCATCGGCTTCCGTGAAGGCGTGGAGCAGTTCAAGGCTCTGCCCTTCAAGCCTGAAGTCTTGCCCAACCTGCTGTACCGCAACGCGATCAAGGCGCTCAAGCTCGATATCCCGTGCGGGGAGTAATCCCCCGGCGGGACGCTTTCAGCCCCTGTTGAGGGCGTCCCGCCGGACGCACGTCCCCCCTTATTCCCGAAAAAGCCGACGACGGAAAGCATTTCCGCCGGAAGGCTTTGCTGCGCCCTCCCGTCCGGCGGGCGCGGCTTTCACGGAGGCCCTATGTCCCCCCATTCATCCAAAGCCATGACCCGACATGCATGGTTTATTTTTTCCATTTTGACCATCTGCTATGCGCTCGTCAGTTTCTTTCGGACATCCACGAGCACCCTCGCCGTGGATATCATGCGCGAATTCGCCGTCGGCGGCGGGCTCATGTCGGTCATGAGCTCCGCCTATTTTTACCCGTACGGGTTCATGCAGATCCCGGCGGGCATCCTTTCGGACCGCTGGGGTTCGCGCAACACCATCGCCTCGTTCCTCCTCATCGGGGCTGCGGGGTCGCTCCTGTTCGCCCTTTCCGGCTCGGTAACGGCGGCGACGGCCGGCCGCGTGCTCATCGGCGTCGGCATGGGCATGGTCTTCGTGCCCGCCTTGCGGGTGATCCTGTACTGGTTCCCTCCGGCACGGCACGCCCTCGGCACGGGCTTGATCCTTTCCCTCGGTACGGGCGGTATGCTCCTCGCCACCTATCCGCTCATGCTGCTCTCGCAGGCCGTGGGCTGGCGCGGCAGTATGTTTGCGGCTACGGCGGCGACCGTGCTTGTGGCCGGCGCCACGTGGCTGTGGGTACGCAACCGCCCCGAAGAGGCCGGGTACGCCCCGGCATGGGTTTCCATCGCTCCCCGCAAACACCCCGCCCCGCCCTTGCGTGAAACCATGCTCCGCATCGTCCGCAGCCGCACCTATTGGAGCGTATCCACATGGTTCTTCTGCATGTACGGGTCGTTCTACGCCATGACCGGGCTCTGGGCCGGGCCGTATTTCATTCAGGGCTACGGCCTCGACAAGGGCACGGCGGGCGGCATCCTTTTCTGCATGGCCCTCGGCGCGGTGGTCGGCCCGTCGCTGGTGGGGGTCATCGTGACGTGGGTCCGGTGGTCCAAGGGAGCCCTGCTCCTCGCCGCCAGCGGCGTCACCATCCTGCTCGCCGCGCCGCTGCTCGCGGATCATCCCGTGCTCCCCGCCTCCCTGCTCCCGGTCTGGAGTCTCGCCTTCGGCATCTTCTGCGGGGGGTTCGGCGGCATCGCCCTCACCAAGGTACAAGAGGACTTCCCCCCCGAAATCGTGGGCACGGCCACCGGGATGATCAACATCTACTCCTATATCGGGACGGCCCTGCTTCAGCTCGCCAGCGGGTGGATCATGGAAACGCAGGCCCCCGGTCAGGCCGCCTACGGCATCGGACAATACGCCTCCATGTTCATCCTGTTCATGGCCATGTTCGTGACCGCTTTTTCCGCAACCCTGCTCGGCCTCGGCAAGAGCCGGGGCAACGCGACGGATGTCTTTTCCCCAATGCGCGAAGGCGAAACCAAGAGCGCCTGAGTTTCCAGCCACCTTGGACGGCACCGGAGGGAGGAACCCCTTTAATGTGAGGGCCCACACGGGGTATGCCTCCTCCGGCCCCTCCACTTCCCTATTAGGCTTCGCTGATGGAAAAACGGCGCGCCGGGAATTCATTCCGGTTTGCGCTGAATGCCTTTCCCCATGCGTTTTCCCATAGGCGAAATGCCGCCCGCGATGCCTTTCATTTAACCCCCACTCCCGTTTTCTGCTGAGCGGCAATGCCGCCGACGAAAACACGCATAAGCTCAAAGCACAACCTGCGTGCTAGCAGGAATTCACCCGCTCCCACTTGTACCGACTCCGGCGCGCCCGCATTGGCAGGGGAACCTCTTGCAGGGTCCGGGGGCAAAGCCTCTCAGCAAGGCACGAGGCGGAGCCCCGACGGGACTCGCGCATTTTCCGTTTGCCCGGCGGAGGCTTTTCCGGTATCACTTTCGAGTATGTGAAAGGCGATAATCTGTTTTTTTCGCAGTGTTCAGGCTATTAGGTTTTTCTCCGGATGGTCACTCCATGCCCTCACTCATGATTCAGGCGCCGGATCAGGCATCCCCAGCCCTGCACGCAGCCTTGTATGCGGAATGGCAAAAATTCCGCGACGGGACCGCCCCAGTGGATCCCGAATATATCCCCCCGTTCATCCTCGCCTCTTGGGAGCGCTGCCGGGAATCCGGCATCACCACGGAAGCCAACAGCATTGTACGCGTGGACGCGCTGCTCCTTGAGCAGGCCCTGCGCCTCAACAGCGATCTGCTGTGCAGCGCCCGTTCCATCATGGATAAACTGTTTTCCGTAGTGCGCGCCACGCGATGCAGCATTTCACTGACAGACGGCTCTGGGCTCGTGCTGCATACCCTGCGGAGTGAGGGCGACGGGCCCGACGTGCTTCCCGGCCAGATCGCCACGGAAGCCGTATCCGGCACCAACGGCATCGGGACTTGCCTTGTCGAACGGAAGACCGTGACCATCATCGGCGCACAGCACTATTGCGCCCGGCATCATGTCTGGAGCTGCACCGCATCCCCCATCCGCTACGAAGACGGCACGCTTGCAGGCGTCCTCAATGTTTCCATCGCCCGGGAATCCTATCATCCGCATACGCGGGGCATGGTGGAGGCTTCGGCCCATGCCATCGCGGAACAGCTCCACCTGTGGGCCATCCTCGGCAGGCAGCGTGCAATCATGGAAGTGCTGGACGAGGGCATCATCGAAGTTGACGCCTCCGGCGAAATCCGTTTCGCCAACGGACGCGGGCTATCCATGCTCGGGCTGGAGGCGCTGCCGCCCCATCTCCATTTGCGGGACGCCATACTTTCCGAGGCAGTGCGCCGCGACATCCTTGACGAACACAATGCCTTTCAGGATCGGGAAACCCTGCTGCACACCGCGAACGGCACGCTCCCGTGCGTACTCTCCTTCGCGCCGCTCGATATGGGCAAGAGCGGTGTGTTGGCCCTGCGCGAATCGCGCCGCCTGTGCGGGTTCGCGGCCCGCACAATCGGGGCCGGGGCGGTCTACGCGCTTGACGATATTCCGGGCGACTCCCCCGCCATTGCCCAAGTACGGGAAGCGATCCGCCGCGCCGCGCGGCATGACGCTCCGGTCCTGCTCACGGGCGAGGAAGGGACGGAGCGGCACGACTTCGCTCAGGCCATCCACAACGCGGGACGCCGCCGGGAGGCCCCCTTCGTCGCTGTGCACTGCGGAGGCATCCCGCGCAGCCTTATGCGCAGCGAACTGTTTGGATTCGATGGTGAAGGCGGCAGGCCCGGCAAATGCGAGCTGGCGGATGACGGCACGCTGTTCCTCGACGGCGTGGAAGCTCTCCCCCTGACTGCACAGATGGGGATCGTGCGCCTGCTGCGCGGCGGAGAAACCGCCCGCGTCGGCGGAGGGCAAGGCCGCACAGTAAACGTCCGCCTTATCGCCGGGGCAGGCCCGAGGCTTTCCGACGCGGTGCGCGAAGGGCTTTTTCTTAAAGAACTGCATGAACTTTTACGGGAATACACCATAACGGTTCCACCGCTGCGCGAAAGGCGTTCGGACATTGAGGCTCTTGCCGCCCGTTGCGCTTCCCGGTTCGCGCAGGCCCTCGGCAAACAGCCGAAGCCCATCGCCCCCGAAGCTCTGGACGCGCTGCTCAGGTATCCGTGGCCCGGCAATGTCCGGGAGCTGGAAACCGTTCTGGAGCGGGCCGTGGCCCTTGCCGAAGGCGACGTCATCGGGCTTTCCGATCTTCACGCCCGGATCTCCGCGGCCGAGGTTTCCGCACCCACAGGAAAACCGCTGCCCGGCCACGAAGCGAAACGCCTGCTCGCCGCGCTCGAACGGACGGCTGGCAATGTCCGCGAAGCCGCCAAACTCCTCGGCATCTCACGCGGCGGCTTCTACGTGAAGCTCAAAAAACTCGGCCTCAACCCCGATGAATACCGCTAGCCATACCGCCTGACGCCTCCGGATGTGACCGGAAGTATGCTCTCTGCGATCCTTCCGGATCATGGCGGCTATGCCGGGATCGCGTTCCTCATCCATAATCCCTTCCCCCTGACCTTTCAGGTCGCCCCTTGAGGCCATTCCTCTCATGAATGGCCTCTTCAAGCTGTGTCCATAAAAAAGACATGTTCATATACACATGGTTTCAATATGAACAGCATTGAAGACACTTTTCACGATATGTCTTTCTAATGCTGTAAAATGATTCCTCTTTTTCGCATATGCGTGTAACATGCTGATATTGGCCCACTCTTTGCTGTTCTCATAAGCAGGATACCGTTACAGGCGCAATCCGGTCCCCATCCGGGAGAGAAACGGCTTTCCGTGGGGGATCAGGTTCTTTTCAATCTTTCGCTGTGGTTGCGTCGTGGGACAGTCCGCGTGGCGGGCAGCGGCCTCTCCGATTGAACGAAAAGACACAAGCTGTTGCACCAATCCAAAACGCTTGAGGAGAAACTGAGGAGGATCCCATGAAGAAAGTGATTACCCTGCTGCTGGCCGCCGGTCTGGTGATCGGCGCCGCATCCGCCGCCAACGCCGTGGACATCAAAGCCAAGGGCCTATGGCACAATGCCATGTCCTTCGCGGACCGTAATTTTGAAAAACACAACGGCTCCGACAAGATGCAGAATGCCACCCGTATCCGTACGCAGATCGACGTCATCGCGTCGGAAAGCCTCAAGGGTGTCGTCTATTTTGAAATCGGACCCCAGAACTGGGGCAAGGGCGCGGACGGCGCGTCCCTCGGCACTGACGGCAAGGTGGTCAAGGTCCGCTACAACTACGTTGACTGGGTCATCCCCCAGACGGAAGCCAAGGTCCGTATGGGCCTCCAGAACTTCAGCCTGCCAGGATTCGCCCTTCCGCACGTCATCCTCGGCGGAGGCGGCGCGGACGGCGCGGGCATCACCCTGTCCACCCAATTCACCAAGAACATCGGAGCCACCCTCTTCTGGCTGCGCGCCGAAAACGACAACACCGACAGCGCCACGGACTACGGCAAGCAATACCACTACAGCGACGCCATGGACTTCACGGGCATCACCCTGCCCCTCAAGTTCGATGGCGTGAAGGTGACCCCGTGGGCCATGTACGGTTTTGTGGGCCGCGACAGCTTTGAAAACGCCGGGGCCTCCGGTGACCAGAAGAAACTGTTGCAGGGCCTGCTGCCTCTCGGCGTGAGCAACAAGACCCTGACGGGCAACAGCCTGACCGATCGCCACGGCGACGCGTGGTGGGCCGGGTTCACGACAGAACTGAAGGTGCTTGATCCCTTCCGCTTCGCCCTCGACGCCACCTATGGCCGTGTCGATCTCGGCGAAGGCCTCAGCACCAAAGGCAAGAAGATCGACGTCAAACGCGAAGGCTGGATCGTGTCCGCCCTTGCCGAATACAAGATGGAATCCGTCACGCCCGGCCTCACGGCATGGTATTCCTCCGGCGACGACGCCAACGTCAACAACGGTTCCGAGCGCCTGCCCACCATCAACCCCGACGTGAAGGTGACTTCCTACGGCTTCGACGGCACGAACTTCTGCCGCGCCCAGCAGGTCCTCGGCACCAGCGTCGACGGCACGTTCGGCATCGTGGCCCACTTGAAGGACATTTCTTTCTTTGAAGACCTCAGCCACACCCTCCGCGTGGCCTTCTATCGCGGTACCAACAATACCGAAAATGTCCGCCAGAAGATGATCACGAAGCCCTCCGAAACGGTTTCCTCCATGTACTACATGACCACCGCCGACAAGGCGTGGGAAGCGAACGTCGATTCGGAATACAAGATTTACAAGAACCTCAGCCTGTTCCTCGAACTCGGCTACATCCGTATGGATCTCGATTCCAACGTCTGGAAAGACTACGAATCCAAGAAGAACAACTTCAAGGGCGCGGTCTGCGTTCTCTACTCCTTCTAGCAGGCTCCCGCCATTCCCACGGCTCCGGCGGCCCTTCCTCCGTCGGAGCCCTCACTTTGCCCGAAATCCCGCCCAGCGCGGGTCAACCATACATTCTACACACGCAAGGAGACGGCATGAGCACCGGACAATTCCATAAGCTCCTGTCACCGCTTTCGCTCGGAAGCGGCCTCACCCTGAAAAACAGGATGATCAAGGCCCCCCAGTCAAGCTGGTTTTTTGAGGACGACGGCTCGGCCGGGGACAGGGTCATTGACTTTTACGAAGCCATCGCCGCCGGTGGGGTCGGGCTTGTGATCGTATCCGCCATCACATGGCGTTCCGACCATCCCGCCGGGGCTTACGGCGCGCTCCACGACGACCGGTTCCTCCCCGGTATGAAGCGCCTCGTGGAACGCTGCCACGCGCACGGCTGCCCCGTGTTCTGCCAGCTCCACCACTCCGGGGCCTCGGCCATGACCGGGCACGGCGGCGGCCTGCCCATCGGCCCCTCCGATCTCGGGCCGGATGAAATCCCCTGTCCCCCGCCGGTGGGCAAGCCCACGCGCGGCCTCACCGCCGAAGAAATCGCGGAGGACAAGGAACTCTATTTCAAGGCCGCCGAACGCGCCAAAGCCGCCGGGTTTGACGGCATCGAAGTCCACTGCGCGCACGGCTACTATCTGGAAAGTTTCGTGAGCCGGGTCTGGAACCGCCGCGACGACCAGTATGGCCCCCAGAGCCTCGAAAACCGCACCCGCCTGCCTCTCGAGATCATCGCCGGGCTGCGCGAGCGCCTCGGCGCGGACTACCCCCTCGGCCTGCGCATGAACGGTCAGGAGTGGGGTGCCGACAGGGGGCTGACCATCGCGGAAACCGTGGCCATCGCCAAGATTTTCGAGGGCGCGGGCGTGCGGTACATCAGCGTGTCCGGCTACGGCTTCGGGCCGCTGCCGTTCCGCTATCTGCCCGACTACTGGCCCTATCCCGAGCCGGAAGAACACATGAAGCCCTACTTGAAGGATTTCATGGGCGACGGCCTGCTCATCCCCGCCGCTGCCGCCATCAAGCAGGCGGTGAACATTCCGGTCATCGCCGTAGGCCGCCTCGACGAGGCCAAGGCCGAAAAGATCCTTGAAGAAGGCAAGGCGGATCTCGTGGCCTTCGGGCGTGTTCTCTGGGCCGACCCGGAATTCCCCCGCAAGGTCGCGGAAGGCCGCATTGAGGACATCGTGCGCTGCACGCGCTGCGGGACCTGCGAAGATCCGCCGGTGGGCCGCCCGCGCCGCTGCCGGGTCAACCCCGCCATGGGCCGGGAAAGCCTTTTCGCCATCCGGCCCGCCGAAAAGAAAAAGAAGGTTGTGGTCATCGGCGGCGGCCCCGCCGGAATGGAGACGGCCCGCGTCGCCGCCCTGCGCGGGCATGACGTGACGCTGTTTGAAAAAAGCTCGCGCCTCGGCGGGAAATTGCCCCTCGCGGCAATGATCAAGGGCGTTGAGGTCGAGGATGTGCGCCCCATCATCAGCTATCTGACCACGCAGGTCGGCAAGCTGAACATCAAGGTCAGGCTCGGCGAGGAAGCCACCGTATCCAAGATCCTTGCCGAAAAGCCGGACGCCGTGGTCATCGCAACAGGGGGCCTGTACAGACTGCCCTCGCTCAAGGGCGTCGAGAACCGCAATGTCGCGGGCGTCAACAGCCTGTCGAAACAGGTCAAGCTGCCGCTGCTTGTTTTCGGGCCCGAGCTTTTGAACAAGCTGACCAAACTGTTCCTGCCCATCGGCAAGCGCGTGGCGATCATCGGCGGGCAGATCGAAGGGCTGCAAGGCGCGGTCTTCCTCCGCAAGCGCGGCCGTGAGGTGACGGTACTGGAACCTTCCGAGACGTTCGGCAAAGGCATCCCGCCCCGTTATCTTGATCGGCTCAAGCCGTGGCTCGCCAAGAAGGACGTCCAATTGCTCGGCGGCGTGACCTGCGACCAGATCACCGATCAGGGCGTGGTGATCACCACAAAGGACAATCAGCGCAAACTCATCGAAGCCGACACGGTGATGGTGCTTCTTTCGCAGGAGCCCGACACCAGCCTGCTCGAAGCGCTCAAGGGTTCGGTCAAGGAAGTGCTCTGCGCGGGCTCGGTCAACGGCGCGCAGGTCGGCAGCCTCATCGTGAACGCCATTGAAGACGGACGCCGGATCGGATGTAATCTGTAGGCAAAAGAAGAATAGACCAGAGGGGAAGAGGCGCTTTTCCAGAAAAGGCCCTCTTCCCCTTTTGCGTCCGCTTCCTGTAGTTCCATTGTTACGCTGGGCTATCCGCCTCCCGCCGATCCGCGATCTCGCGTTGCAGGCATTCCAGAAATTTTTCAGCGGCCTTCGAGAAAAACTGGTACTTTTTCCACGCGATATGCAGCCCCACCTCCAGCTTCGGCTCCAGCGGCCTGAAGCACAACGGGCTGTCGCCGGATGTCCTGACGATCTTGTCCAGACACAGGGCGTATCCCATGCCTTCCTCCACCATGATCGAGGCGTTGTACAACAAGTTGTACGTCGTGATGATGTTCAGCTTCTCATAGCCTTCTCCGAACCATCCTGAAAATTCGTTTTTCACCAGATGCTGGCTGGAAGCGAGGAGCGGAAGGCCCGGCAGATCCTGCGGCCTTATCGTCGGCCTTGCCGCGAGAGGGCTGTCTTTTCGCATCAGCACGCCCCAGATGTCCGTCACCGGCAGCTTGATGAAGTCGTACTTCGACAGATCCGCCGGTTCGATGAAGATGCCGAAATCCACAAGCCCCTTGTCCAGCCGTTCCGTGACGTCATCCGCATTGCCGCTGAACAGGTGGTACGCAATGTGGGGGTATGCCGACTGGAGCCTGTGCGCTGCGCGGGCAATCAGCCGCATGGCGTCGGTCTCGCCGCCTCCGATATAGACATCCCCGCTGATGGTTTCTTCCGCCGCGCTGAACTCGGATTCCGTCTTTTCCACCAGCGTGACGATCTCCTGCGCCCTCTTGCGGAGAAACATACCTTCCTCCGTCAGAGAAATCTTCCTTTTCCCGCGCAGGAACAACGTTTTCCCCAGTTCCTCCTCAAGCTCCATCATCTGCCGCGACAGCGTGGGCTGGGTGACGTGCAGGGCTTCCGCCGCCCCGGATATGCTTTCCTCCCTCGCCACGGCAAGGAAATAACGAAGCACCCTCAGTTCCATAGCTCATCTCCAGTTATTGCAGACCGCAGCGCGCCGTTCGCCCGCATGCCTTCCCCGAATCTGGGTGATACGTGATGACATCGCTTGCCAGCCTGAGAAAACTCTTTGATATGGCGATTCATACCATGCTTAACAAGCATGGTAAAGTATTCAATATAAGTATTTGCTATTCAATGGCCCCGCTCTTATATGCATGTCACAGGAGAAAGCAACTATGAAAGGTAACCCCAAACAAGACGATCCGTTGATCCAAAACCTGCATGACGCCGGATGCTCACAACAGATCATCGAGCAATTCATGCAAAGCAGGCAGGAAGGGAACATATTTTTCCAAATGCATATTCTTATAAAACAGCGGAATCTGCTTCTTGAAGACCTCCATAAGGATCAGAACAAGCTGGATTGCCTTGATTACCTTCTTTTTCAACTGAAAAAGGGATGCTGAAACAGTCCTGCCGCGTCCCTTTCAATCCCCGGTCCGATCAAGAATACTCAAACCTCAAAGGAGACAACATGATGCGCGCAATGAAACAGCTCGGTATGTCCGCCGCCATTATCGGCGCAATGTCCGCCGCCCCGGTTCTGGCTCAGGAACTCCCCGCCGACGCCAGCAATTTCTACAAGAGCGAAGACGTAACCGTGCGGCAGGTCACGTTTCCGAACCAGTACAAGATGAACATCGCCGGGAACCTGTTCCTGCCCAAGAATCTGGATCAGAAAAAGAAACACGCCGCGATCATCGTCGGGCATCCCATGGGCGCGGTGAAGGAACAGAGCGCAAACCTGTACGCCGTCAAAATGGCGGAACAGGGGTTCGTCACCCTCTCCGTGGATCTGGCGTTCTGGGGCGGCAGCGAAGGCCAGCCGCGCAATGCCGTTTCCCCGGACCTGTATGCCGAAACCTTCAGCGCCGCCGTGGACTTCCTCGGCACGAACCCTCTTGTGGACCGTGAACGGATCGGGGTCATCGGTATCTGCGGCAGCGGCAGTTTCGCCATCAGCGCCGCCAAGATCGATCCCCGCCTGAAGGCCATAGCGACAATCAGCATGTACGACATGGGCGCGGCCAACCGGAACGGACTTCGGCATGGCATGACCCTGGAGCAGCGAAAGCAGATCCTCAAGGAAGCGGCGGAACAGCGCTATGGGGAGTTCACGGGCGGCGAAACCAGGTACACCAGCGGCACCGTCCATGAACTGACGGAAACGTCCACGCCCATCGAGCGGGAATTCTACGCCTTCTACCGGACGCCGAGAGGGGAATTCACCCCGGAAGGCTCCTCCCCCCAGCTCACCACACACCCGACGTTCACCAGCAACGTCAAGTTCATGAACTTCTACCCGTTCTCGGACATCGAGACGATTTCCCCGCGCCCCATGCTGTTTATCGCAGGCGAAAAGGCGCACTCCATCGAGTTCAGCGAAGACGCGTACAGGCTCGCGGCGGAACCGAAGGAACTGTATATCGTCCCCGGAGCCGGGCATGTGGATCTGTATGACAGGGTAAGCCTCATCCCCTTCGGCAAGCTCACGGACTTCTTCACGAAAAACCTGAAATAACATTCCGGGGAGGGCGGGGCCCGGTTGAGGTCCCCGCCCGCATCCCAAAGGGCATAGTATGCAGAACGGTGTCTTTCAGACCGGCAATCCCCGCTGGTCGGCGGTCTTTTCCTTGTTTATGGGCGTCATGGCCCTGATTGCAGCCGAATTCATCCCCGTAAGCCTGCTGACGCCCATTGCCCGAGATCTTGCCGTCACCGAGGGCATGGCTGGGCAGACGGTCACCGCCGTGGGCGTATTCGCCGTGCTGACCAGCCTCCTGCTGGCCCCGCTGACGGGAAACATCGACAGGCGGCGCATCCTGCTGGCTTTTTCCGCCATGCTTGCCGCATCCTACATGCTGATCGGCATCGCTCCGACCTATCCGATCATGCTCATCGGGCGCGCGATACTCGGCATCTGCGTGGGCGGCTTCTGGTCGCTGGCCTCCGCCGTCACCCTGCAGCTCGTCCCCACGAAGGACGTTCCCCGCGCCCTGAGCATCGTCTACGCCGGGGTTTCCGTAGCGACGATCATCGCCCTGCCCGTGGCGAGCTGGATCGGCCATCTGATCGGCTGGCGAAATGTCTTTTTCCTCGGCGCGCTCATGGCCGCTATCGGGTTCGTCTGGCAATACCGCGCCCTGCCCTCCCTCCCGGCCCGCGCGGGCAGCGGTTTCCGGGACATGTCCGCCCTGCTCCGGCGCACATGGATTCTGGCGGGTATCGGCGGGAACATCCTGAGTTTCGGCGGATACCATATTTTCTTCACGTACCTGCGGCCCTTTCTGGAGCTGGATCTCGCCTTGGGAGCCGATACGCTTTCCGTGATCCTGCTGGTCTTCGGAGTGGCGAACGTCCTCGGCACCTTCATTGCGGGCGCGCTCCTCGGGAATCACTTCCGATCAACCATGATTCTGGTCCATCTGGCCTTCACAGCCGCCGCGCTCGCCTTGCTTCTCTCCCAGGGGCACGCGGACATCGGCGTCGCGCTGGCTGTCTTCTGGGGATTCGCGTTTGGCTTTACCCCGGTGGGCTGGTCCACATGGATTGCCCGCACCCTCTCCGATAAGGCGGAACTCGCCGGAGGGCTCACCGTCGCGGCGACGCAATTCGCCATCGGCCTTGCCGCCGCCGTGGGCGGGTTTACCTACGACAACCTCGGCATCAACGGCATTTTTCTGGCGGCGGCGGGCATCAGCGTCATGGCGGCCCTGCTGATCGCGGTCAGTTTTTCCCTCTTCGCCAGAGACACGGGGCACAAGGCCTGAACGCTCGCTTCGCACATGCCCATACCCCACTCCACCTTCATATATAAGGAGATGCCTATGAACCGTCTTAAACAGGCCATGTCTGCCGTATTGCTGGCGTGTACCGTCGCTTTCCCTGCCGGGGCACGGGAACTTCCCCGCCCATTTCCCATCCCGCAAACGGTCAGCCCCGAACTTCGGGAACTCATTGCCAAGGCCCCGCCGCCTCACTGGGACACCCATCCCGGCACCGCTCAGGAATGGAAAACTTGGGCCGATGCCTTTTCCAAGGAAGCGGCAAAAACACTCCCCGGCCTGCGTGAAAAATTGAAGGTTGGCGTTGCGAAAGGGGAACTCGGCGGCGTGCCGGTCTTCACGTTCACCCCGAAGGATCTGCCGGAAGCCAACCGGGATCGAGTCCTCCTGAACCTGCATGGAGGAGGCTATGTCCTCGGACAAGGGGAATCAGGAACGCAGGAAGCCGTCCTGATGGCGGGCATAGGCAAATTCCGGGTCATATACGCCGATTACAGGATGGCTCCCGAATTCCCCTATCCGGCCGCAGTCGACGACGCCATGACCGTATACCGCGAACTGCTCAAGACCAAGCCCGCACAAAAGATCGGCGTGTTCGGCACCTCCACGGGCGGGGGACTGAGCCTGATTCTGGGGCTCCGCGCCAAAGCGGAAGGACTGCCTCTCCCGGCGGCTATCGCGGCGGGGACGCCGTGGACGGATCTGACCAAAACCGGAGACTCGTATTTCACCAACGAGGGTATGGACAACATTCTCGTCAGCTATGACGGATGGCTGGGGGATGCCGCGCGGCTGTATGCCGGGGGGCATGATTTGAAAGACCCCATGCTGTCCCCGGTTTACGGCGATATGAGCGGTTTCCCGCCGACCCTGCTCACTTCGGGGACACGGGATCTCTTCCTCAGCAACACCGCGCGGATGCACCTGAAACTGCGGGAGGCGGGCGTCCCCGCCGATCTCATCGTGTTCGAGGGCATGTCACACGCCCAATACCACATGGCGGAAGACGCGCCGGAAACCCGGTTCCATTTCAGTGAACTGGGACGCTTTTTCGATGCTCATCTTCAATAACATACCTAATGAGCAATAAAATAATAAAACTATTTTCCGCAACGCACTGAAAGGAGACTCATTCCCATGACGAAGACGAAAAACATCCTGATCCTTTCGACCAGCCCCCGCAAGAACGGCAACTCCGAAATGCTGGCCCGTGAATTTGCCAGAGGCGCAGAGCAAGCCGGACATAACGTGGAACTGATTAGCCTGCACGACAAAACCATCGGCTTTTGCAAAGGCTGTCTGGCCTGCCAGAAAACGCAGCGATGCGTCATCCATGACGATGCCGACGCCATCGTCCGAAAAATGAAGGACGCCGAGGTGATCGCATTCGCCACCCCCATCTATTTTTATGAGATGTGCGGGCAGATGAAGACCCTGCTCGACCGCTCCAACCCTCTGTTCCCGTCGGACTATGCCTTCAGGGACATTTACCTGCTGGCAACGGCGGCGGACAGCGCGGAGAGTTCAATGGACGGGGCCGTCAAAGGCTTGGAGGGCTGGATCGCCTGTTTTGAAAAGGCAAGTCTGAGGGGCGTCGTGCGGGGTACGGGCGCCGACGGAGCCGGGACAATCCTACAGGTTCCCGCTGCCCTGAAGTCCGCCTTTGAGCTGGGCCGCAAGGCGTAAAGCCATGAACGAACAGACTATACGACAAGACCGCAGACCGCCCCTGAAGCAATGTCTGTTATCCATGACGGCCTTTTTGTTGGCGGTACTGGCAGCACTTTTCCCCCATTCCGCTCCGGCAGGTGAACCCATGCGCATACGCTTGATCGTCGACGGGGAAACCCTTCCCGCCGTGCTGGAAGACAATCCCGCAGGCCGCGATTTCTTGAGCATGCTCCCGCTCACCCTGACGGTGAAGGACTACAACGGGACGGAGAAAATCGGCAACCCGCCGCGCAAGATTGCCACGGAAGGCATGCCGGACAGCATTGAGCCTTTGGCGGGCGATCTGACGTTCTATGTCCCGTGGGGCAACATCGCCATCTTTTACCGGGAGTTTCGCCTGTCCAGAGGGCTGGTCCGTTTCGGGCGCATCACTTCGGGCATAGAAAAGCTGGCTGCCATGCGCGGCGACTTTTCGATTGCCTTCGAGCGGGCGGAATAAAAAATCCCACATGGCTGCTCAAAACACACACGGGGATAACATGGACAGTTTGCCACACTCCCCACACCTCAAAAGGAATACCCATGCAGACCACGACATTGCGTAATGGAATCGAAATCCCCCTGGAAGGCTTCGGCGTCTTTCAGGTGCCGGATGCCACCCTGTGCGAGCAAGCCGTCTCGGAGGCTCTGGCGGCAGGTTATCGGCTTATCGATACGGCTTCGGTCTATCGGAATGAGGAAGCCGTGGGAGCCGCCGTCCGCAAGAGCGGAATCCCCCGCAAGGAATTGTTCATCACCACCAAAGTATGGATTCAAGAGGCGGGCTATGAGAAAACGAAGAAAGCCTTTGAAGCGTCCTTGAACCGTCTGGGGCTCGACACTCTGGATTTATACCTGGTCCACATGCCCTTCGGGGATTATTACGGTTCATGGAGGGCAATGGAGGAACTCTACGAAAACGGCAAGATCCGAGCTATCGGCGTATGCAACTTCCTCCCTGGCCGGCTGATTGATCTGTGCCGTAATGCAAGCATCCCTCCCATGGTCAATCAGGTGGAAATGTACCCGCTCTGCCAGCAAAAGGAAGCTCTGGACGTCATGCGGGAATGCGGCGTCCAGCCACAGGCATGGGCACCTTTTGCCGAAGGGATGCGCGGGATTTTCAAGAACGAGCTCCTGTGCGCTATCGGCCAAAAATACGGCAAGACGGCGGCACAGGTCATGCTCCGCTGGAACGTCCAGCGCGGAGTCGCCGTGATTCCCAAGTCCGTCCACAGGGAACGCATCGAAGAAAACGCCCGTATCTGGGATTTCATTCTTGATGAACAGGATATGGAAGCCATTGCGCACATGGACGAAGGACACGGCCTGATCCTTGATACGCTTGCCCCATCCGAGGTCAAAAGGCTCTACGGCATCTAGAGCGAGAGCTTCACTGTATTTGGGAGAGGGAGAAAATTTTGGGGAAAGGGGGCACCCCATATTTCTCCTTTCTCCAAAAGTGCCAGTACGGTTGGCACCTCCCGCCTTTACGCTTATCGCATCCCTGTCCGCAACGTCCCATAAATGAAGTCCATTTGAAGGGCCACCCATAAAGGTTCCTCTCATATCGGAACGCCCCCCCTCTCTCCGTTCATCCTTCGCCGCCGCGGCAGCTTGCCACATCGATCCCCAGCCGCCTCAGCTTGACGTACAGACCGCCCCTCGACACCCCGAGCAGTGCGGCCGCCGCCCGGATGTTGCCTCCGGTCTGCCGGAGCGTCTCAAGGATGGTTTCGGCCTCTTTGCTGTGCAAGAGGCCTTGCGGACTGGCGGGCTGGCGAACCGTCACCATCTGAGGCGGCAGATCCTCCTCGGAAACGAGAGGATGCCGTACGATATTGGCGAGCCGTTCCATCACGTTTTCAAGCTCACGGACGTTGCCGGGCCACTGGTAGCGCCGGAGCAGCGCCAACGCGCCGGGCGTAAAGCCCCGCACATCCTTGCCGAGACTGCCCGCGAATTTCAGCAGGAAATGCTCGGCCAAAAGCTCAATGTCCGACATCCGGCTGCGCAGCGGCGGCAGGGAAAGGGAAAAGACGTTGAGCCGATAGTAGAGGTCCTCGCGGAAGGTGTGCTGGCGTACGGCTTCCTCGAGGTTCTTGTTCGTCGCGGCGATGACGCGCACCGACACCGTACGGCTCGACTTGCCGCCGATGCGGGTCACCTCGCCGTTCTGGAGCAGGCGCAGGAGCGAAACTTGCGCGTCCATCGGCATCTCGCCGAGCTCGTCGAGAAAAATGGTCCCGCCGTCCGCAAGCTCGAATTTCCCCGGCTTCCCTGTCCGGCTCGCCCCGGTGAATGCCCCGTCTTCATAGCCGAAAAGCTCGCTCTCCACGAGATTTCGCGGCAGCGCGCCGCAGTTCACCGCCACAAAAGGGCGCGATACCCGAGGGCTCGCGTTGTGGATGGACTGCGCGAAGAGTTCCTTGCCCGTGCCGCTTTCGCCGAGGATGAGCACCGTGGTGTTGCCCCGCGCGATGGTTTTCGCCTGATCGATGACCTCCATGAGCGGGGGCGAATCCCCAAGGATGCGATCAAACGTATACACGGCCTTCGACCCGGCGACGCGGGCCGCGAATCCCCTCATACGCCGGGCCTCCCGGAACGTGAGCACCACGCAGGCCTCTCTGGTCAGGGACATGGCCGAAAAGAAACAGGACAGCGAACCGGACTCCAAGGGGAACTGCGCCTCCTGATCCATGATATGGGGATCGCCCGTGAGGATGTTGTCGAGCATCTGCGAAGGCCGCATGAACTTGTAGATGTTTTCGCCCTGCTGCGGGGCCGGAAGCCCGAGCATGGAGGCGGCTTTGCTGTTCATGAGCTTCACCTCGCCGGAACGGGACACCACGATGACCCCCTCGTCGAGCAGTTCGATGATGGCCTGTTGCTGCTGGAGCAGGGCGCGGAGGCGGAGCTGTTCCGAAATGGCGTAGGCCGCCGCCCGCACCATGCCGAGGGTGTGGGAGTGGTACTTCTCGCGGAGCTGGCTCACGTTGAGCACGGCGATGAGCTGGTTCTTGCTGTCGAAAATCGGCGCCGCCGAACAGCTCCAACGGTGCCCCACGGTCAGGTAATGCTCCGCGCCGATGATCTCGATGGGTCTGCGCTCCGCTACGCACGTCCCGATGCCGTTGGTCCCCCGGAGCTGCTCGGTGGTAATCATGCCGGGCTTGGAACTGGGGTAGGTGTCGCCGTCCCTTCCGCTGGTTTCCATATGCAGGCTGATGCATTCGGCGGTGGAAAGGATCATGGACCCCGCGCCGGAAACCAGCGACGAGAACAACTCCTTCATGATCACGCGGGAGGACTCGAGGAGATCGGCATTGGCGGCGAGGATATGCCGGAAAATGGTTTCGTCCACCTTCTTGCGCACCGTGGTTTCGGGATCGACCCCGGCAAGGCGGCTGCGCTGCCACGAGCGCAGGACGAAATCGCTGACCACGGTGGTATCCACGGGCAGGCCACGGAGGAAAAGCTCCTTCTGGGCCGAAATGGCCTCCTGCCGGGCGTCGGACTGGAGATACGAATCATGGGTGTCCGTCATGGGAAGGCTCCTGCGTCGTCCCCGTGGGCCGCGGACGCCGCGCATGTGACATTTGTGTATATGTCAATTGTACATGTCATAGATTATGACACGAAAGCAAGCCTTTTTCGACGAATCGGGAGATTATTGTTCCTTTTTTCATAAGTGGTATGCGGATCGGGCTCAAATGGCGTGTGCTGGATCGCTTCTTGCTGTCCGCAGACTGTTGTCCGCGCACCGGGCGCAGCCGTATACACTCGCGGAGCCGCCGTCCACACGCACCGCCCGCGTCATCACCAAGGAGAATACCGCCATGCTCATCGATTTCCGCGTACGCCCCCCGTACAAGACCAATCTGACCACTTCGCTCTACAACAAGCCCGCACCGTCCTCCGATCCCACCAAGCAGTCGATTTTCCTGATCGGCAAGGAACGCGTCCCCTCGGCGGAAGCGCGCTCCATCGAACTGTTCATGCAGGAAATGGACGAAACCGAAACCGAACGCGCCGTGATCATGGGCCGCAAGGCCGATGACTATGGTTCCGTGGACAATGACGAAATCGACGAACTTGCGCGCGCCTATCCGGGCCGCTTCATCCCCTTCGCTGGCGTCAACCCGAACCTTCCCGGACAGGTAGAGGAAATCGAACGCGTCGCCGCGATGGGTTTCCGGGGCGTGGGCATCGACGCCGGATGGCTGCGCCGCCCGCTCTACCACGACGATCCGGTTTTCGATCCCATTTATGCGAAATGTCAGGAACTCGGCATGATCGTTTCCCTGACCTCCAGTTTCATGCTCGGCCCGGATCTGAGCTACTCCGAGCCCTGCGCCATCCAGCGCGTCGCCATGAAATACCCAAACATGAAGATAGTCGTGCCGCACGGCTGCTGGCCGCATGTCCACGCCGCCCTTGCCGTGGCGATCCGTTGCCCCAACGTGTATCTCATGCCTGACTGTTACATTTATATCGATGGGTTCGCGCTGTCCGACGAGTACATCAAGGCCGCGAACACCTACCTGAAATACCGCATCCTTTACGCCAGCTCCTACCCGGTGCGCAGCCTCAGCCAGTGCCTCCGGGGTTGGAAGTCGCGCGGCTTCACCGACGAAGCCCTCCAGAACACGCTCTACGACAACGCCGCCAGGCTTCTTGGTGAAAAATAAAACATAAAAAACAGTCAACCAGTTCGAAATTCCATGAAACAGCCCTGCTCCGGATAGCCGGAACAGGGCTGTTTCCCTTTATGGACACCTTATCAGATATCTATTCATCTGTAATATCCCGTAATCAAAAAAAGCTTTGCCGTCCTTTCCGGTGTGGTATAAATCAATGACATGTCATGAGCGCATGTCATTTTTTTGAACATGCAGGAAAAGACATGGAAAGGAAATCTTCAATTAATTATTTTAAATAAATGAATAAATGTAAAATAAGGCTTTTTTGTATGATTTGGCACAATCATTGCCTTATATCTTGCATAAAAAAGAACAAAAAGGCCCGATCCGTACTTTCACACCCGGAGCGTCTATGTCCTCTTCCATCCTGCTCTCACCTCTGACCATCAGAAAGACAACCCTCAGAAACCGCATCATGCTGCCCTCAATGGTCACGCACTACTGCGCGGTCAACGGCGAAGTCAGCGAGCGCCTCATCGCCTACCACGCCGAGCGCGCCCACGGCGGCGTGGGGCTCAACATGCTCGAATCCACCAGTGTGGACGATACGGGCAAAAGCTATTGGCCCGGCGTGAGCATCGCTTCCGATCACTTCATCAAAGGCCTTCGCCGGCTCACGGACGCCATCCACGCCCACGGCGGCAAGGCGGGCATCCAGCTCAACCACGCCGGGCGTCTGGCCCAGCCCGCCGTTTCCGGCCACCCCCGCCAGCTCGTTTCCTACATCCCCGGACTCACCACCTACGACGAAATCCACGTTATGGATGAGGACGACATCGAACGCGTCATCGGCAGCTTCTGTTCCGCAGCCGAACGCGCCGCCGAGGCCGGGTTCGATGTTGTCGAAATCCACGGTGCGCACGGCTACCTCCTCTCGCAGTTCATGTCCCCGCTCTTCAACCGCCGCGAGGACGCCTATGGAGGCAGCTTCGAAAAGCGGATGCGCGTACCCGTGGAAGTCATCCGGGGCATCAGGAAACGTCTCGGACCGGATTTTCCCCTGTTCTTCCGGTGCAGCGTCGAGGAGTACCTGCCCGGCGGCATCACGTTGGAGCTGGCCCGCGACATCGGCCGCACAGTGGCGGACAACGGCATCGATCTGTTCAACGTCAGCGTGGGGCTTGGCGAGACAAACCGTTTCACCGGCCCGCCGCCCTGCCTGCCCAAGGGCTGGAACGCCGACCGCGCCGCCGCGATCAAGGAAGCCCTCGGAGATCGCGCCCTTGTAGGCGTGGCCGGGCGCATCATCGACCGGGAATCCGCCGACGCCGTCCTCAATTCCGGCAAGGCCGATCTCGTGGTCATGGGGCGGGCGCTCATCGCCGACCCCGATCTGCCCAACAAGCTCGCCGCGAACCATGACGATGCGGTCATCCCATGCGTGGGCTGCAATGAGGGTTGCGTGGCCCGGCTGCGCGAGCGCAAGGCCGTCGCCTGCGCCGTGAATCCCCGCACCGGCTGCGAAGGCATGTATCCCCGCACCCCCGCCGCCGTTTCCAAGCATGTGGTCATCGTGGGCGGCGGGCCCGCCGGGATGCAGGCCGCGCTTGTCGCCGCCGAACGGGGGCATCGGGTAACCCTTTTTGAAAAACGGACCCGCCTCGGCGGGCTGGCCAATATCGCCGCCCTGCCGCCGCATAAGGATCTGTATGCCGTGCTCGTGAACCGCTTTAGCGAACGGCTGATCGCTTCCGGGGTCAAGGTCTTCCTCGGGACCGCGCCCTCCGTCGCGGATCTCGCCGAACTCAAACCCGACACGCTCATCGTCGCCACGGGAAGCGTACCCGTCATCCCCCGTTTCTGCGAAGGCATCGCCAACGCCGTTACCGCCGAAGACATCCTCACCGGCAAGGCCAAGGCCGGACAGCGTGTGCTCGTCGTGGGCGGGGGCATGGTGGGCAGCGAAACCGCCGAATACCTCGCGCTCAAGGGCGGGGACGTCACCATCCTTGAACTGAGGCCCGATCTTGCGGCGGACATGCAGGCCCGTGCCCGGAGCTTCCTCCTCGAAAGCCTCAGGGAGCATAAGGTCAAGGCGCTCACATCCACGGAGCTGGTTTCCGTCGGGCCGGATGGGCGCGTCGCCGTGAAGGACGCCTACGGCTCCCAGCGGGAACTCCCGCCTTTCGACACCCTCGTCCTCGCCCTCGGCTACCGCCCGTCGAACGCCCTGTGCGCGGAGCTTTCGCTGGCGGGCGTACCCTTCACCGCCATCGGCGACTGCCGCCGCGTGGGCAAGGTGCTCGACGCCATGCACGAGGCCTACACCGCAGCCTATAACCTGTAGCCGCTCCGCGGACCGGAGGAGGTCATCATGGTTCCCGTTTTCGACCGCAGGAAACTGCGCCCGCTCATCCTCGCCCTCGCCATAGCCCTCTGCGCGTTCCAGCTCACGACCTGCACGGGCATGTGGCTGCTCGATCCGCTGATCGTCCGGGCAACGCATGTGGGGCTTGTGCTCTCCATGCTGTTCCTGTGGCGCTCGTCCAACCGGGCCTTGCGCAAGAACCCCCGGCCCGAACCGGCATGGTCGTTCCTGTTCGACATCCTCATGATCGCCATGAGCGCCGGGGCTGCGGCGTACATCATCACAAACTTCTCCTACATTCAGGACAGGATGCCACACATCGACGAGCTGACGGCATGGGATCTGTTCTGGGGTGCCGGGCTCATCATCGCCATCCTTGAGGCCACCCGGCGCGTGGCGGGCCTCGCCCTTGTGATCGTGTCCGGCATCGCGCTGCTGTACGCCTTCTTCGGGCACCTCCTGCCCGGCAACATGGGGCACCTCTACCTCGCCCCCAACCAGATCATCGAATCGCTGTACCTGCTCAACGACGGCATCTGGGGGTCCTCCATCGGCGCTTCGGCCACGATCATCTACGTGTTCATCCTGTTCGGCGCACTGCTCGAAAAGACCAATATGGCCAGCGTGTTCCTCGAACTCGCCTGCCTCGTCACCCGCAACGCCAAGGGCGGCCCGGCCAAGGCGGCCATCTTCGGCAGCGCCCTCTTCGGAAGCGTTTCCGGCAGCGCGGCGGCCAACGTCTACGCCACCGGCACCTTCACCATCCCGCTCATGAAGCGCGTGGGCTACCGGCCCGAATTCTCGGGCGCGGTCGAGGCGGTCGCCTCCTCCGGCGGCCTGATCATGCCCCCGGTCATGGGCAGCATCGCCTTCGTCATGGCCGAATACACCGGCATCAGCTACCTGAGCATCTGCAAGGCCGCGCTCCTGCCCGCCGTGCTCTATTACCTATCCCTGTTCACCATGATCCACTTTGAGGCGCTCCGGCACGGGCTCGGCGGCACGCCGTCCGATCTCATCCCCGAACTGCGCTCCATCAAGCGCAAGCTCTACTACCTCGCGCCGCTGGCCCTGCTCATCGTCCTCATGATCGCCGGAAGGAGCATCATCTTCTCGGCCCTGCTCGCCTGCGCCGCCGTGGTTGCCCTGTCTTTCCTGAGCCCTGAAACACGCCTCACCCCGGCCCGTTTCCTCGCCGCCATGGAAAACGCGGCGGCGAACCTGCTCATGATCGCGGCGTGCTGCGCCTGCGTGGGCATCGTCATCGGCGTCGTGACCATGACCGGGTTCGGCTTCAGTTTCGTCAACCTCATGGGCTCGCTCGCGCAGGTGCATATCGGGATCTTCCTGCTGGTGCTCGCCGGGACGTGCGTGATCTTCGGCATGGGCCTGCCCTCCCTGCCCGCTTACATCCTCGTCGCCACCTTCGGCGCGCCCGCGCTGGTGCAGGCCGGGGTCCCGGTGCTCGCCGCCCACCTGTTCGTCATGTACTTCGCCATCTCGTCCGGCATCACCCCGCCCGTATGCCTCGTAGCTTACGCCGGGGCCGCCATTGCCGACGCGCCGCCCATGAAGACGGGCTTCACCGCCTTCAAGCTCGGCATCGCCGCCTTCATCGTCCCCTTCATCTTCATCTTCGAGCCCGCGCTCCTGCTCATGGGCGACTGGGCCACCATCCTGCAGGCCGTGTTCACCGCCGTGCTCGGCGTCGTCTGCCTCGCCTCCAGTATGCAGGGATGGCTGTTCACCGAATCCTCGCCCGCCGAGCGGGTCATGATGTTCGTGGCCGGGATCGTGCTCGTGTACCCCGGCCTCCTCACCGACCTCATCGGCTTCGGCACGGCCAGCCTCGTCTTTTTCATCCAGATCGCACGCAAGAAGCGGCTCTGCGCCGCCTGATCCGCCCCAGCTTCCGGGCTCTTGCCCGCAAACCTTCCACCGGGCTACGGCCCACATACCCAGAGGAGTCCATCATGTCCCTCCTGCACAAGGCCATAACGCTTTCCGGCGCTTGCGCCATCGGCCTCACGCTCGCCTTCGCCGCCCCAGCCGCGGCTGACGACGCCAAACCCATCAACTTCCGGGCCGTGGGCGGCGCGGTGCTCGGCGGCACATGGAATGTCGGCCTCACCGGGGTCGGCAAGCTGGTCAACGACCGCTATCCCGGCAGCGCCATCAACGTGCTGCAGGGCGCTTCGGTCAGCAACCCCCTCCGCCTTGAACAGAACGCCGCCGACGTCACCCTGACCCAGACCTTCAACACCGTGGCGGCCCGCGACGGCAAGGCCCCGTACAAGAAACCCCTCAAAAATGTGGCTTCGCTCGCCAACATGAACGACACTTCGCGCCTGTCCATCATCGTCTCCGCCGATCTTCCGGTGAACACGTTCGACGAACTCATGGAAAAGAAACTGCCCGTCCGCCTCGATCGCGGGGCCAAGGGCACCCTGCACAACGTGGTCGGCGCCATGCTGCTGGCCGAATACGGGTACACCTACGACGACATCACGAAATGGGGCGGCGCACACACCGCCGTTTCCGCCAACGACCGCGTGGGTATGTTCCAGGACGGCACCCTGAACGCCTACCTGACCCTCGGCCCCGGCCAGCAGTCCCACATTCAGGAACTCGTGCTCAACGCCAAGGTGAAGTGGCTCCCCGTATCCGACAAGGTGCTCAAGAGCGTCACCGCCAAGACCGGGCAGTCCATCGGCGTCATCCCCGCCGACTTCTACGGCGGCGCGGTGGGCAGGGACATTCCCTGCATTACCGACTCCACGGTCATGCTCGTCCGCAAGAATATGCCGGACGCCGATGTCTACAAGATCACCAAGGCCATCGTGGAAGGTTTTGAGGAACTGCACGCCGTCCAGCCCACATGGAAGACGCTGGTCCCCGAACACATGGCGGATAACCTCGCCCTGCCCCTGCATCCCGGCGCGGAGAAGTATTACCGTGAGGCCGGCATCATCAAGTAGCCCCCTCGCCCGATCCCCTTTCCCGGCCCGTTGTTCCCACGGGTCGGGAATCTCTTCCCGAATCAACGAAAACCCGGCGCACATCCGAACCCGCTTGATCGGGAAACGCTTCCGAAAGCATCCGGCAACGCTCCCGTGTCCAGCGGCTTTCCGCCGGGCCTACCACCGCAAAAGGACGACATCATGGTCATCGATTTCCGTATCCGCCCTCCGTACAAAGGCTTCATGAACCTCGGCATCGTCAGGAACTGGCAGTCCGTGCCCGACGATCCCCGCAAGATGCGCCCCACCGGGTTTGAACGCCTCCCCGTCCCTTCGATGGAGCACGCCTCCGTGGACATGCTGGTCGACGAAATGAAGGCCGCCGGGATCACCAAAGGCGTACTGCACGGACGGCACACCGGCAACGCCCGTTACGGCGACGTGAGCAACGCCGAGGTCAACGAGCTGCTGCTCCGCTATCCGGGCCTGTTCGTAGCCCTCGCGGGCATCTCCCCCAACGCGCCGGACGCCCTTGAGGAGATCGAGCATTGCGTCCGCGACTGGGGCTTTAAGGGCGTGGCCCTTGATCCCGGCTGGTGCAGCCCCGCCATGTACGCCACCGATCCCAAGATCGAGCCCATCCTTGACCTCTGCCAGCAGCTCGGCGTGTTCGTCAGCATTACCATGAGCGCCTACGGCGGCCCGGATCTCAGCTATTGCGATCCCACGCCGCTTGTGCCCATGCTCCGCAAGTTCCCCAAGGTCAACGTGGTCATCCCCCACGGCTGCTGGCCCAAGGTGCAGGAGGCCGTGGGCGTGGCCCTGCTCTGCCCGAACCTCTACCTTGCCCCGGACTGCTATTTCTTCCTGCGCAACATGCCCATGCGCCACGAATACGCCAATGCTGCGAATTCGTTCCTCAAATACCGCTTCCTCTTCTCCACCAGCTATCCCATCCGGGGATTCGCGCAGGCCATTGAAGACTGGAAAAACGCCGGGCTCGAACCTGAATCCCTCCAGCGCTCCCTGTACGACAACGCCGCCGAGCTGCTCGGGATTTCCGGCTGATCCTTCCTGCTCCGCACAGTATTAAGATGCGGCGGGCCGGGGGAAGGGAAACTCTGAGAGCGGGGAACACCCGCCCAGGTTATCCCTTCCCCCGGCCTCCTTCTTTTCCAACTGGTTCCGAATGGTGGGGAACTGACTCCGGGGCGTTCCGATACGCATCAAAAAGGATGGAACGGGGCTCTCCACGGCTCGAACCTTTCCCCCTCTCTGAACACACGTACCGGCGGGCATTCAGCCTCTGGCCGATGCGCTTTTTTCCCCGAAAATCCGCCGTGAAACCCGACCGTTTCCCTTGTTTACACGGGGACCCTCTCCAGTATATGGTGTACCAATCAAAGCCCTGTGCAACAAAGGGCTTCACGGTATACAGGAGAGCTCTTTATGGAAAAACAAGGCTTCGATCTGGCGATGCACTATTTCAGGGCGTTCGCCATCTTTTCCGTTATAAGCGTTCATATGTGGATCGTACCGCCTCTTGAAGGCCACGAATCCATGAGCCGTTTTCTGGATATGCTCCGTGGCGTCCTGTTTCATTCGAGCACGTTGTATTTTGTCTTCATTTCAGGTTATTTGTTTCATTTTTTGGCTCAAAGGAAATTCGACTTACGGACATACTACAGAAAAAAACTGCTCAACGTCATTGTTCCGTATGTGATCCTGTCCGTTTTTTTCACAGGATACGCCTTCTTTTGGTATTCCTATACGGGAGAGGTGCCCCGTTTCACCAAGCTGGTGACGGGATGCCGGGAATTTTTCCAAGCGCTGCTGTACGGCGACGTGGTCCTGACCTATTGGTACATCCCGTTCATCGCCACGATATTCCTCGTGAGCCCGCTTCTGTTGCGCCTCAGTGAGGAACGGTTCGCCCTGCTCACGCTGTTCACCGTCTGGATCCCCCTGCTCATCCCCCGGACGGAATTGACAAGTTTCTTCCACAACTACGCATTCTTCTTTCCCGCATACCTGCTCGGCATGTTCTACTCCATGAACCGGGACCTGATCCTCGCGTTCATCGCCAAGCATATCAAAATCCTCGTCGCCTTCTCGCTCGTCTTCACCGCACTCCTCGGCATCAATGCCTATGAGGAAATCCTGCCGAACATCGAGGCCGCCTATTACATGCAGAAAATAGCCATCGGCGCGTGCGTGGTCCACTTCCTCGAAAAGATCAAACACATCCGGATCACGCTCCTCGATCTCATCGCCACGTACAGTTTCGCACTGTACTTCCTGCACGACTTCATCCTGTTTACGTTCCAGAACCTGTTGTTCTCCTTTTTCGGCATTCTCCTGCCGGAAAGCCTGTTCTTCGTGTCCCTGTTCACGTTTTTCTGCGAAGTGGCCCTCTGCCTCCTCCTGATCATGGGCATTAAAAAACTGCTCGGCCGCCGCTCAAGGTATGTCATCGGCTCCTGATCCGGTGCCCAGCCAGTATCGGCCCGTTCCGTGGTGGCGGGCCGCTTCCGTAATGTTCCCGCGACGGGCCTCCACAGGGCCGGTAGCCGCGGCAAGAAGCCAGAAGCCTGTCCCGCGGCGAATGCCCTCTCCTCCGATAAAGCCGCCGCCACTCCCCGGCCCTTCACGTCCATCCCCAAAACAGGCATAATCACGTGGCGATCCGTGAACACTTCTCCACAGCCGGAACCGGTATCCCCTCAAGCAAAGTTTCGGCGCTGCAACGGTTTTCTCCGATTTTTTGGATCGCTTTTTGCTGATTCTCTTTCAAAGGATACGTTCATCAACATTATTGGCATCCCAGAATGCCGTACTCTCACCGTTTAGGAGAAACCATGAACGCGACGCCGTACATTGAGGCACTGGGCAAAGAAACGGGCATGGACATCACATTGTCCGCATCCGGGGCTGCCGCTCTTTCGATCGAAGGGCGGAACCTGCTGATCCAGTGGATCGAAGCGACGCACTCCTTCATCGTATATGTTGAAGTCGGCGCTCTCAGCGGCTGGCGGAACGGCGAAATCTGCCGTCTGCTGCTGGCCTCGAATTTTCTCCTCGCGGACACGCAGGGCGGCGCGCTCAGCTATAACGATGCCACCGGCATGGTGGGGCTGAACTTCCCGATCCCGGCCTATGGGCTCGCCACCGAAGATTTCCTCAAAACCGTCAACAACATCGTCCTGTTCTCGGAAACATGGAAAGCCCGCCTCGACGCCATGAATAAAGAACAGGAAGCTCTTACGGAACAGGCGCAGCAAGCCGTCCTTGATGGCGGGGAATCCCCGGAACCGTCTTTCACCGCCGCGCAGTTCCTTCGCGTCTAGGGCGTTTCAGTTTTGAAATACCCTAACGCCGGGCGCATGTCCGGTGTGCCGCAACAAGGCGTGGATTCAGCAGAAAACGATTTTCGGCAGGATGAACCGTTGAAAGCTACCGCATTTCAAAGGTAACCCGCTCTAGGCTCCGTACCGGACACCGCATCTTGTTTCAGCTATAGGAGGCCGTATGCCTGTTTCCCTTCAACAGTTCTTCAACAGCGCCAACGCCGTTGGCGATTCCGCGTCTCTTTTTCTTCAAAACGGTGGTGAATCCGTCGGTGATACGTCCTCGCTGCACGGCATCCATAAGCTTTCCCGCAGCGCCAAGGCCGAAGAAAACCGTGCCACGGTCACGGCATTCTTGAACGCCCTTGATCAATCCCCGCAGTTCCGCAACATCAACGCCGATATGCGGGGAATGCTCAACGCAAAGCTTGAAGGGGGCAAGCCCCTCACCGCGGAAGACGTCAAACTCGTGCGCGATTCAGTCCTGTATGACGAGGCCCTTGCCGCAGGCCGCCAGCTCGTCGACGGCAACGCGCTTCCTGCCGGGCACGCCACCTCCTTCGCCCAGTTCGCGCTGGTCCGCAATCTGGATCTCGGCAGTCCGCAGGGCCAACGCGACGCCGTACAGACGTATCTTTGCGAGAAGGTCATTCCACAAAATGTCGGTGTACTCACGCAGCTTCCCGGCCTTGGAACGCGCGGCGCGGCCATGAGCACGGCCCTCACTCGCCTCAACCAGCCCCTCACGGGCGCCAACGGCTTCTTTGCCGGCCAGTTGCGGGCCGACATGGAAGCCCGCGGGACCGAAGGCGCCTTTACCCGGCTCCAGACGGCCTTCCGCGACGCCAATGCAGCGGATGTCGATATCCTGTCATCGCTGAAAGACGATATGCTCGGCCTGTTGCCGCAGCTTCCCAACGGCAAGGACATGATCGCCACGCTCAAAGAGGCTCTCCCCACGCTCGGGCGGGACAACATGCAGGGGCTGGCCATGAGCTTCGCCACAAACATGCCCACGCTTGCGACGCCCGCCGAACGGCAGGATGCCGTGCGCGGCTTCATGATGCGGACAGCCGGGAAGGCGGAGGGCATACGCCAAGCCATGACCCTCGCCGGATTGCCCCAGAACTTCAGCTCCGCCCTCGCCAACAACCCTGCCGTGATCAAACATTGCACGGCGCTGCTCAACGACAATCCCGGACCCGGCGTCTATCCGTCTCAAGAGCGTGTGGCCGAGGCGATGGACATCGCCGTACAAGTCTTTGTGGAAGACAACCTGCCCCTGCTCCGCGAGTTCGCGATCATGGCGCAGGACCCGCCGGGCGACCTGAATCCGCCGGTCACTGCGGAAACCATGCCCCGTTACATCAACGCCATGCTCGCGGGCGACGTGATGGTGGAGCAGCTCCTCAACGACAGCGTGCCTATGGATGCCGCCTTCCTCGAACGCATCGCCGACCATGCCGACGCGCTTAATTCTGCGGCTCACAGCTTCAAGGGCGATTACGGCGCGGACGACATCGCCGCCGTGCTCCGCAACTCCGTCTCCATGCTGTTGGCCCGGCGCGGGGTCACACAGGACATGCTCCCCGATCTCATGAAAAACGCGGTGGACAAGTTCGGACCTCTCGCCAACCAGTTCGCCACGCTCAACGGGGCCATCCAGCGCGGCCTCGGCGGGATGCGGGGCTTGGAATTCCTCAAGGAAGGCATGACCCAGTTCCGCAGTCTCGAAGGACACGCCCGGGCGCTCATCAGTCTCATGTCCCGCGAACAGAAAGTCGACATGGGGATCGCAACGCCCGGTGACGTCGATCCGCAGTCCGAGGAAATACAACGGCAGGATGGGGAGCTTTTGAGCGGATTCCTCGAATCGAAGTTCGAGGTATTTGGAGATACGGAACAAATCCCCGTTATGCTGCGGGAGTTCGCCCGCTCGCACGGCCTTGACATCCCCCGGCTCAGCACTACGCAGCGCAACGCCCTGTCCGGCGCCAACCGGGAAACCTTCAACGCCGTCCTGGACGAGCTCATCCCCGAGCAGGGTCACGTCGTCGAGGCCAACACGGACGCCTTCCGGGCCGTTTTCGATTCGATCAACGGAGATGGCGCACTCGCGGGCCTGCGGCCCGAAGCCATCAATCCGAGGCCTTTCTATCAGAGCGTCAGCCAAGCCCTTACAACCCTGCTCAACGCGGCCAATGAGGAAGGGAACGCCGTCGACGCGGCACAACTGCGCCAGCTCGCCGGAGACATCATCGGAGCCGAACTCTTGGGCCTCAAGGACACGTTGGACGACATCGGCGCGCTGCCCGCCGAACGGTTCAGCGATGCGGACAAGGATGTCATGAAGGAGATCGCCCAGCGCTACGGCGTGCGCGATGCCGGAGCCATAGCCGAGGCCTTCACGGCGGCGAAGGAACTGCCCGTGCCGACCGGGCTCGTCAATCTGGCGCGGCTCGATCAAACTCCGGGGCGCTTCACGCAGGCCGTCATGGACGTATCCGAACGGTTCTGCGCGTTTCATGAACGCTATGCGCAACTGCCCGGATCCGAAGATCTGCTCCCCATGATGTGCGACTTCATCCTAGAAGGCATGACGCCGGACGAACTCGCCAATGTCTCCGCCAACATGCAGTCCGACATGGCGCACACGCTTGCCGGAGCCTGCCTCCATATTGTGGGGCACCCGGGAGCCCCGCGTGATACCGCCCCGCTGATGGGCGCGACGCAGATCATGAACAACCTGCGCCAGAACGCCGAATACCGGCTCGGGCACAATCCGCAGGTCGATCCCATGTATTTTAACGACGAAATCAATCATCTGTGCGAAATGCCCGGCGACGCGGAATCCCCTCTCAGCCGTCTCGGCCGGTTTGCCCCCGGCGTCATCACCGATTTCGACGTCCAGATGAATCGCCATGCCGAACGGCTCACGCCGCAGCAGTGGGAACAGCTTCGCGGCATCCATACGCAGCTTGCCCAGACCGCTCAGGGCGCGCAGGGTTTCCTGCTTCCGTACTGGGTGGAATCCTCGGCTTCCGACCTGCTGGCCGCTCTAGAGGCCAACCGCAGCAAGCCGCTTTCCAACCGGCAGATCTGGGATGCCATGGTCGGCGGCCCCATGCCCAGGGGCATCAGCGCCGAACACTTCGGCGCGGATCTCATCAAGTCCGTTTCCAAAATGTATGTGGGCCTGCTCCAGGCCGCGGCACCGGATATGCCTCAGCCGGTAATGGACGCTGCACTTATGAACAGCAGCAGTTTCGGCCTGAGCCCCAAAAAGCTCATCGCCTTGACCCGCCCCCACGCGCATATCTCTCTGAACGACATCTCCGTGGCTACAGGTATGGGGTCCCTGAGCGGCATTGATGAAGAAACGGCATATGGCCTCGTGACGGACTTCCGTCGCCGGGGCAAGAATACAGTCATGCAATTCGAGGATCGCAACGGGAACGGCTTCGCCACCAGCCCGTTCAGCATCTCCGATGAGGAAAATACATCGGAAAACCCGCATTTCACGGAGATCATCGGCCGGGTGCGCGACATGACCCACTCCGAAGGGCAGCTTGCCCGGGTCATTCAGTGTTTCTCGCAAGCGCCGCTGATCATGCCCCGTGTCCTCAGTACATGCTTCCCCGGCGTGGAGTTCAGCGAGCACGGCAATTTCTCCGTTTCCGCCAAGGAACAGCAGGACGGCTCCGTCCTCGTGGACATCACGTCCGATCCGTCGTTGCCGCTCACCCTCGACATGCAGATCCGCGTTGGTACGGATGGTTCCCATACCTTTGAACGGCTCGACATGAGCAGGCCGTAATCTTCCTTCCATAAACGGGCCTCCACGCGGCCCGGCACGAAAACCGCCTCCGGGATTTATCCGGGAGGCGGTTTTCACTGATGAAGAGGGAAAGGGCGCAGGCTAGCCCTCCCCCCCTTCATGGCCACCTCACAACGCGCGGGAGCGGTGAGCTTCGCACCCTGGCTAGCCTTCTCACGTCCCCGCGCCTTCCATATCCCCTGCTCTTTTCGTGGGGCCAGAACGTCCAGAAGAGCACGCAACAAGGCGTCACCCCGGCACAATAGACGCGATCACCCCTTTCGCCCTTCCATAATCCCCCGGCGCACCTTTGTTTTTTACCAGAAAGAGCCTTGCTTTTTCGTCTGAGATTTCCCACTATCCACTGTGCCGTGGCTACCGCGTCGGCCCTCCGCGCCGCCGGGAACGCCCGCTTCCCCTCATCCGTCCCCGCCTGCGGACAAAGGTCATCGTCATGGACAAAAAGAAAATTTTCCTTGTGTCGCTCGGGCATCTGTCGTGCGACATAAACGGCGGCGCGTTGCCCGCCATCCTGCCCTTTTTGATCACCGCGTACGGTTTCGACTATCAGGCCGCCGCCGGATTGATGTTCGCCTTCTCCTGCCTCTCCTCGATCATTCAACCGGCTTTCGGCTATCTGTCCGACAAGCTTTCCAAGCCGTGGTTCATTCCCGTGGGCGTCCTGCTGGCCGGGGGCGGGCTGGCTTCCATCGGTTTCCTGCACAGCTACTGGGCCATTTTCGCGGCCATTGCCCTCAGCGGCGTGGGCGCGGCCCTGTTCCATCCCGAGGGTGCGCGTTTCGCCAATAAGGTTTCCGGCGCTTCCAAGGGCACAGGCTTGAGCCTCTTTTCCATAGGCGGAAACAGCGGTTTCGTATTCGGCCCCATGCTCGCGGTAGCGGCCATCGGCGCGTTCGGTATGCCCGGCACGTCCGTTTTCGGCCTCATAGCCCTCGTCATGTCGGTCATCCTCCTCTACCAGATCTCGCACCTCTCGGGCATGAAGAAGACCGAAACCGAAGGGGCGAAAGCTGCCGGGGAAACCGAAGAGGTGAAAAACAACTGGAAGGAATTCTCCAAGCTGACGCTGGCGATCATTTCCCGGTCCGTCCTGTTTGTGGGCTGCAATACCTTCATTCCGCTCTACTGGATCCATAACTTCGGCCAGTCCAAAGCTGCCGGGGCCGCGGCTCTGACCTGCTTCTGCACGTTCGGCGTCATCAGCAACTTCATCGGCGGGATGCTCTCGGACCGTTTCGGCTACCTGCGGATCATCCGGCTCTCCTACGTGGTCCTGATCCCCTCCATCGTCCTCTTCGGTCTGGTGGACAATCTCTATGCCGCTTTCGCGCTCCTGCTGCCCCTCGGTTTTTCCTTGTACGCGCCCTTCAGCTCAATGGTCGTGCTTGGGCAAAAATATCTGGCGAAGAACATCGGTTTCGCTTCCGGCGTCACCCTCGGGCTCGCCACCAGCATGGGCGGCATCGTCGCCCCGCTCCTCGGCTGGATCGCCGACGGCTACGGCCTGCCCCGCGCCATTCAGAGCATGACCGTTGTAGCCGTCATCGGCACAGTGGCAGCCTTCCTGCTTGTCCCGCTCAACAGACGCACGGACTGAGCGGAGAAAACATTTGGAAAGAGGAAGAGGGGAAACGTTCTTGAGACGTTTCCCCTCTTCCCCTTCAACGGCTTTCACTTTTATCGAATCCCTGTTCGCCGCGTTCCCGGAAGCGGGCGGTTCCGGCAGAGCCGCTGCCTTTTTCGGGATTACAGGGCTCACAGCGAAAAAGGAATCCCTATAAGCAGCTTGAGATCGTGTTCGGACTGGAAGGCGTTCCGGTATGTGCCCCAGCTCGGCTGGGACGTACCGTTGCGGTATTCGGTGTAATGCAGCTTGACGAACCCCCCTTCAAGCGGGCCGTCGGGTTTCACATAATTGAGATCGAAGGTGAAAGCCCATTCCTTGAGGTGTTCCGCCGTACCAAAACCTCTGCCGTCAAAGCCGAAAGCCGCGCCCGCGCCCGCCGAAAAACCGGCTATGGGAAGCAGATCGTCGAGGGTTCGCATTGCGCCGCAATAGGCGGCCTTTTCGTTGTCGGCATTCCAGTCGGAACGGGCATCCCACCACACGTCGAACGCGCCGCTGGAACTCCCGCTGCGGTCGGTCAGGCGGTACGCGAATTGTCCCTGGCTCTGAGGCCCGGACATGGGAGCGCGGACGTAGGTGCCTTCCAGCCTGAAAGTCCACGGCGGGGCCTCGTATTTTCCGAACAGATAATGCAGCGAGGCGAGGCCGTCGAAATTGTCGTTCTCGCTTTTTCCTGAATCGTCGCTGTCGTTCATGAAATAGGCATGGTAGCCCACGGTGAGGGGGCCCGCACCGCCTCCCGTTCGATAGCTGCTTTTGAAATGCGCGTTTTGCAGGTGATCTTTGGATGCGCCGTATCCAAGTTCAAGCGTCAGGCCGCTTTCGAAGGCGTATCGGGCCCCGGCGCTCCACAGCCACGGTACGGACGCTTCGCCGTCGTTCTTGCGGAAACGGTTCATGTTGACGAACCACGGGGATTTGTATTCGTCGGCCCACGCCGCCGCCAGCGACAGCCGCCCAAAGTCTGCCCCGGCGTTCACGCCCCTGTAGGTACCCGGCATGATGGACCAGTTGACCCCAAGCACGCCCGGCCCCGTGGGCTGGAACCATCCCGCCTTGGCCCATGCGGGGCCGGCCTTGGCCTTGAGTGCGGCCTTGTACACGGATACGCCGTCGTCGGTGCGGCGCTTGCTCCAGTCGGGATGCCACGGGTCGCCCCACGGCTCAAAGCCCATTTCGTGATCCACCGCGCCCTTGTTCATAAGATCGTGCGATCCGAACACGCCGAAATCGAATCCGAGCCAGCCGCCCGCGAACCCGGAGACAAAATCCGCGTTCGCCTGCACCGAGGCGTGATTGAGGTTCGTCCCGTATCGGCCTTTGTCTACGTCGTAACGCCTGCGGTCACGCCGGAAGAAATACAGGCCGCCCGAAACCTCCGCTTCATCGAAAAAGCGCGTCCCGGTGCGGAAGGCTTCCCGCGAGTCCAGCCCTTGCGTTTCAGGCGCGAGATCTTCGTTCGCCGCAGCGGGAACAGCGGTCAGGACAGCCAGCAGCGTGTACGCAACCGCGACAATGCAGAGGCGCAGACGCGTCATGACTCCCGCAACAAGCGTTCCGATTTCCCGGCCAGCCGAAAAAGCAGGCAGGCGGGGCACCCGGACGGAAAGGCATGATGGGGCGCGCCTAGTCAGCCGAAACAAAAACTTCAAGAAAAACTTGAGAGATTGCGCCCCCCGCCAAAAGGGGGTTGCGAGGGGAGAGCCGGGTTGTCCCTCCCGAGTTGGGTTCGCCCGCAGGATGTCCCCCCGAGAAACACGTTGCTTCAGGCCGACCTTACGCACCGTTCCCGCCGTTCGTCTTTTGGATGAACTGGAGGCAATCTGAAGGCAGGAGCGACTTGCTGTACAGGTAACCTTGGAACACGTCGCAGCCGAGTTCGCGGAGGAGTGCGGCCTGTTCCTCATTCTCGACGAACTCCGCCACACTGAGCATGTTACGCGCCCGGCAGAGGCGGGTGATCGAAGCCACGATATCCGAACAGATCGAGTTCGTGCCCACTTCCCGGCTGATCGCGCCGTCGATCTTGACCACGCTGACGGGGAATTGCTTCAAGTACTTAAGGGAACTGTGCCCCATGCCGAAATCGTCGATGGCCACGGGGAACCCCGCGTCGTAGACACGGGAGAGGATATGGCTTTCCGGCTTATCGGAATCCAGCGCGCTCGACTCCGTAACTTCCACTTCCAGCAAAGAGGGCGGCAAATCGTAACGGGCCGCGATGTCAAGAAGCTGCTTCGGGAAGGAGCGCTCCAGCTGGAGGGCCGACACGTTGACCGCCATCCAAAGATCCGTGATTCCGGCGTCGAGCCAGCTCTTGCGCACCTGACAGGCCGTCTCGAAGACCCACAGCCCGATGGGTCGGATGAGCCCGGAATCCTCGGCCAGCGCCACGGTAATGGGAGCCGGGATCAGCCCATAGGACGGGTGCTTCCAACGGATAAGCGATTCCACGCCCACAACCCTGCCGGTCCGGGAACAGATCTGCGGCTGAAATTCGAGGAACAGCCCTTCGCCATGCCGGTAGTCGTACTCAAGATCCGTAATCAAACTCCGGGCGAGGGACCCCGCGTCGTCGTTGTGGTCAAGGCAACGCCGGGAAGAGTCCGCTGTGGCGCAGGAGCGGCGAAGCAGGCTCCTAAAGGCATCGTTGATTTGTTTTACCTTGATTTTATTGGCTATAAGTACAAACGGCGCATAGATGAGCACACCCACCACGAGATTCGCCAGCTGCAACGCCGAACCGCTCAGAGAGCCCGTGGACAGGTAGCCGTTGAGCAGGATGGGGGTGGTCCACTCCGTCGCCACGTTGGTCCCCGGGACCAGCCCCGTAGCGACCGCGACGTAGCTGATCGCCGCCAGCAGGACCGGCGTGAGCAGAAAGGGGATCAGCATAAGCGGATTGAGCACGATAGGCAGGCCGAACAGCAGTACTTCGTTGATATTGAACAGGCCCGGCACAAGCGAGAAAATCCCGATTTTACGGCTGGCCTGCGTCTTGCCGAACAGGATCAGCGCTCCGGCAAGGCTGATGCCGGTCCCGGCGCCGCCCATGAATACGAAGGTGTCCATGAACGTCTTGGTCATAATGTGCGGCAGAGGCTCCCCGGCCGCCGCCGCCACTTCGTTGGCGAGCATGGCCGCGCCGTAGATGTCGTGGGTGATCGGATCTAGGACGTTGGCCCCGTGGATGCCCGCGAACCAGAGGGCATGGAGCGAAAGGATATACAACATACCCCGCCCGAGCCCTTCCCCGATGGCGTCAAAAGGCATCCGGATGATCTGGTACACCGCCTCATGCAGAGACATGCCCACAAATGTCTGCATGGCCGCGCCAAGGGCCGCGAACACGAGCACGGTCAACATGCCGGGGATGAAGGCGTTGAAGGCCTGCGGGATGGCGATATCGGGAGTCCCCCCCGGCAAATGCAGGTGCAGCCGTTTGATGGAAAAGAAATACAGGAACAGCCGGGTGGCGAACACGCCGACGAGGATCGCCACAAACAGCCCGGCGACGCCCAGCCAACGCCGGTTGAGCGCGTCCCCGTCCTGCTGGAGCAGGCAGAAGAACGCCGTAAAGGCCACAAGCCCCGCGATGACCGGATTGGCCCGCAGGACCGGATTATCATGGTTGAACTGGTCCGTCAGATGGTGGCCGATGGAGAAAACCATGATGAGGGACATCACGGAAAAGGTGGCGTCTTTCAGGATTTGCCCAAACATCCGCCACTCGGGGCCGAACTGCCGGAACATGAATTCCTTGTAGGCATCCAACGGGAAACTGATCATCAGCTCGGCAAGAGAGCCGAGGAACATGAGCGGCAGGGTGACGATGAGCGCGGATCGGATCGCCGCCAGCGTGGACCAGCCGGAAACGGCTTCCGCCAACGGCAGCAGAAATTGTTCAATGACGTTGTTTATTTTTCGTAACTGGGATGTCATGCTTCCTCCCGTACGCGCTCCTCAGCCGGAGCGGGATCGAAGATGGCAGAGGGATGCGTACGGATTCGGTTCGTTGCCGGAAAAGAAAGGGAACCCGGCGGTATGCTTCCTCATCTTCATGAGTATAGGATGTCACAATGCCCCCCTCCCGGCAAGCGAGAGCCGCTTCGGATATGCCGCTTCCGAGGCGAAAGGCGCGGGGCAGCCGTCTCTCTGGACAACGAATCGCCAGAGCTTTCCACCGGATAAACTTCATCATGATCAGCGAAAAAAAAATGGGGGCGGCCTTGCCGATACCACGTGGAGGAAGGTCTGCCGCAGGAATGCCCGTATCCCTCAGCCTATAGAGGCTGCGCCTCCTTTTCCTTTTCGCGGCACTGCATTATACTCAAAAAAGCCGTGGCATTTCGGCACCGGCGCATCCCGGACGCAAAGCGTCCGCACACGGAGAAACGACGTGCCCTCTGTATTGATAGTCGAAGATCACGCCCTGTTCCGCAGCGGCCTGAAACAGCTCATCGGCATCGAGCCCGGCCTGACGGTCGCGGGCGAGGCGGGGGACGGGCTCGCAGGCATCCGGCTCGCGCAGTCGCTCCGGCCCGATCTCATCCTGCTGGATATTTCCATGCCCGAACTCAGCGGCGTGGAGGCCATACCCCGTATCAGGGAGGTTGCGCCGGAAGCGCGCATCCTTATCGTTTCCATGCACGCCACGACCGGACATGTACGCGCGGCCCTGAAAGCCGGAGCCGACGGCTACCTGCTCAAAACGGCGGACGAGGACGAATTCCTCGTCGCCATCCGGGCCCTGCTCAAGGGAAGGAAGTACATCAGCACTGAGCTCACCGGGTCCATGATTATTTCATACGTGGACGGCAACGCCGAAGCCGCCTCGAAAGCCGACTCCCTGACGCCAAAGGAAAAAATGGTGCTGAAACTCATTGCCGAGGGCAACAGCAACAAAGATATCGCCGCCAAGCTGAACCTGTCGGTCAAGACCATCGACACCCACCGCACCAGCTTTATGAAAAAGCTTGATCTGCATAATGTCCGCGAAGTTACGCGCTTCGCCATGCAGAACGGGCTTGTGGGGGACGGCATTGACTAAGCGACTCCGCCGTGCGGACGCCCGCCCCGCCGCCCCGCGCCTTTCGGCGGCCTCTCCGCTCCCGCCCGGAACGGGACGCCCCGTCCGCACGGGCCATGCATACCTGACGGCCTTCTTGTCCGCAGCCCTGCTGCTTCTCTCCCTGTACGCGGCTCCGGCCTCCGCCTCTCCGGAAGACAACAGCCTCATTGTGGCGCTGGAACGTTTTCCGCCCGGTTTCAACCCCGCCGTAGCCAGCGGCAGCCTGACCAGCCAAATCGGGGCGCAGCTGTTCGCCGGGCTGGTCCGTACCGGAAAGGACGGCCCCATACCCTATCTCGCGGAGTCATGGGAAATCGATTCCCAAGCCAAACGGTTCCGGTTTCATCTCCGCAAAGGCGCTACCTTCCATGACGGCACCCCGATCACGGCCAATGACGTGGCCTTTTCCATCCGGGCGGCGCAACGGCACCATCCTTTCCGCTCCATGCTCGAAGCCGTGGACAAGGTCGTCCCGGTAGACGACCTGACGCTCGATCTGGAAACGTCCATCCCGCAGCCCGCCCTGCTCAAGTGTTTCATCCCCGCGCTGGTCCCTGTCCTGCCCGCCCACATCTATGGGGACGGCACGCCCATCGACACCCACCCCGCCAACCTGCGGGCCGTGGGTTCCGGCCCATTCCGCCTTGCCTCCCTGGAAGAAGGGAAAAACATCGTCCTCGAACGCTACAAGGGCTTTTTCCTTCCCGGCAAGCCGCGCCTCGACCGGATCACCTTCCGCGTCTATTGGGACCAAAACGAAATCCCGCTTGCGATCATGCAGGGCGAGGCCGATCTCTACGCCTTCTCTTCCCTGTCGGATGAAGAGCGCATCTTCCGCTCCAATCCGGCCATTGAAGTCACCCGGGACGAGTTCTCCCTGCTCCATCCCTTCGCTCTGCTGACCTTCAACGTGCGCAACCCGATTTTCCGCTCGCCCGAAGTCCGCAAGGCCCTCGCCATGAGCATCGACAATAAGGCGCTGGCTCAAGCCGTGCCCGGCGGGGTCCAGCCCATGTACGGCCCCATCCCGCCCGGCTCGGAGTGGCATTCGCCCGTATCCACGCCCTACGATCCCGATGAGGCCAACCGTATTCTCGACCGCGCGGGGTATCCGCGTAACGAAAACGGCATCCGCTTTACCGTGGAAATCGATTATGAGCCTTCCGCCCAGTTTTCGCTGTCCATCCTCAAATACCTGCAAAGCCAGTTCATCCGGACCATCGGCGTCTATTTCCGGATACGCACGGCGGAAGACCCGGGTTCATGGGCGAACCGCGTCACAAGCGGCGCGTTCGACGTGACGATGGACGAGCTGTACGGCTGGCACGACCCCACTATCGGCATCGAGCGCATCTACGCGACCAACACGGCGGCGATCCTGTGGTCCAACATGAGTCATTACAGCAATCCCGAAGTGGATGCCCTCTTCCGCGCCGCCTCCGCCGAAAAGGACCCGGAAGGGCGCAAGGCGCTGTACGCCGCGCTTCAGGAGCGCCTTTCCCGCGAGCACGTCGCCCTCTGGCTCTGCACCATCCCCTACGCCACGATCCGCAACCGCAACGTCCTGCACGTCGCGGATCAGCCTTTCGGCGTCCTTTCACCGTTGGACGAAGCCTGTTGGAAACGCCCATGAGCATCATGGACAAGAGCATCGCCTCCCGCATCGCCCTGCTGCTCGGGCTGTTCTGCCTCGTGCTGTGCGCGTTCCTCATTTCGCTGCTCCAGCTCCTCAAGATGCTGTCCGAAGAGGCGGACGAAACCGTCAACGTCGCTTTGCCCAACATGGCCATCGCTTCCTACATCAGCAAGGAGAGCGAGTGGGCGAAGGGCATCCTCCACGACAGCATCCTGTGCCGCGACCGTTTCGTCCACCTCGGAGTCGTGCAGGAAATCGAGGCCCGGCGTTTTCCCGAAAACGTGCTGGAAAGCCTCGAAGCGCTTGCCGTCGAGCCGGGGGTCAAAGAAAAGATAAAGAATAACTTGGATGAATTGAACGGAATCCTTGCGGGCACGAACCGGGCCGTCGCCCAACGTATCGACAATCTGCGAAATACGGAACGGCTCGTAAAGCGTATCCGTACCCTCAACGCGGACTTGCCGCAGCTTGAGCGGGAGCTGTACGCCTCGGGCATGAAGCCGGGCGATCCGGGCTTCAACGTCTGGAAGACCGCCTACTCCGACGTGCTCACCGCCATGCTCCTGCTGTCCATGCACCATGACCGGCCCTATTCCCTGCGCCTCAAGAGCGAAATCCGCACCGACGTCAAACGCCTGCTGCGCTCGGCGGAGGCCAGCCCCTTTTCCGGGCGTCTGAAAAAACTCTCCAGCGATGCGGCCACAATGGCCCTCGCGGAAGACGGCCTTCTTGCTCTGTATGAGGAATACACGGCGCTGGAAAGCGCGCTGGATGCCCTCAAGATCACCCATCAATATACCTCAAACAGCCTCATCGAGTCGGCCAACGCCGTTTCCCAGCAGTCATGGACGAGCATTCAGGCGTCCAAAAAGACGCTCGCGGAGCGCTACGCGATCATCGTGGCCACTGTGGGGGTGACCTTCTTCCTTGCCGTGTTCCTCGCGCTGTTTATCTACCGCTCCATCGTCCGCAACGTGGTGGACCCCATCAAGCGGCTGAACAATTGTATGCTTGACCGGGTGAACCGCATCCCGACGCCATTCCCCGAATCCGTGCGCTACGAGCTGGCGGAAATGACCTCATCGGTACGGTACTTCACATCGGAGATCGAGAAGCACGAACAGGAACTGCTCCATTCCCACGAAAATCTGGAAAAGCAGGTTGCCGAACGCACGTACGAACTCAAGGCGCTTTCGGAAAAGCTCCTCATGGCGCAGGAGAGCGAACGCTTCAAGCTCGCCTCCGAGCTGCACGACAACATCGGAGCCACCCTCGGCGCGATCAAGTTCGGCATGGAGCGTTCCCTGCGCTCCGTGCGCTCCCTGCCCGAACACGAACTCCAGCCGGACATCTGCGACACGCTTTCGACCTCGGTTTCGTTGGTCAAGAAACTGGCGACCCATCTCCGCCGCATCCAGAACGAGCTCCGCCCGCCTCAGCTTGAGCTTGGGCTTGAGGCCACCATCGCGGACTTCTGCGAAGAATATGAACGTGTTTTCGCGCACATGCCGATTGAGCTTTCCATTGCGCTCGACGAGGAAAAACTGCCGCCGAATCTGCCCATCGTGATCTTCCGCATCATTCAGGAAGCCCTCAGCAACATCGTCAAGCACAGCGGGGCGACCCGCGCCTCCGTTTCCCTCGGCATGGACGGCGACGCCCTCCGGCTCGTCATCAGAGATGACGGCAAGGGCTTTTCGGTCGCGGAAAAGCTCGCCGACGTGAGCGTGAAGTCCGGCCTTGGCCTCAAGAGCCTCCGCGAGCGTGCACAGCTCAGTTCCGGCGTTTTGACCATCGATTCGGAGCCCGGACGGGGGACTGTCATTACCGTCGTATGGGACGCCGCCGCGCTGCGCGGGTAGATGCCTCCGGCGGCAAGGGCTGCCGCCCTTGACCCGCCCGGGGGGAATGATTCCCCCCGGACCCCCTCAGGGCGTTCTTGATCCGGCAAAGGCCGGTCGCTTCGCTCTCCGGCCTTTGCCGGATCAAGAGCGCTCCGATTGTGTCAGGAGTGCTGGTTGTACGGGGGAGGGATGATACTTCAATTAACGGTTGAAGGATTCCTTTCATTGCCACGACAAGCTTTTTCAGTTCCGTTAGCCATAACATAAACGCCCGGATGCAAGGGGGAGAATGCATCCGGGCGTCTATCGTATGGGGAATTTCCGTATTTTCTTGGCAAAAAATTCTATTTAATTGTAATGAACTGTAAAAGAAAGACGATTGTCAGGGATTCGATAAAAAAGATTGAGGAGGTTCGGGGAGGGGGAAGGTGCCCTTTTTTAAAGGGTCCCACTCCCCCGATTCACTTTTTTTAGGCCGTAACCTGAGCCTCGTTTCCTGCTTCGACTTCAACCTGACCGGAACGGAGAGCGCGTCCCTTGCGGTAGATGACGATGGCGACGCAGCACCCGAGGAGGCTGATACCGGCGAGGAAGTAGAAGATGACCGAGTAGCCCTGATTGCCGTACACGTCGAGCCAGTGGCCGAACAGGGGCGGGAACAGGCCGTCAGGCAGGTAACCGAGGAGGCTGATCACGCTGACCGCAATGCCGGTGTACTGGGGCGGGATGCTGACTTCTTCCATGCAGGCGAACATGGTCGTGTAGATAACGAGGCCGAAGAAGCTGAACATCATGGTGAGGAGGATGATCACGGCGTTGGACGTGCCCTTGGGCAAGGAGAGGATGACGAACAGCATCCCGATGATGACCACGAAGCAGATGGCGAGAATCTTCGCGGCCGAGCCCATCTTGTCGGAAATATATCCGCTGAAGGGTCCGGTCAGGACGCGCAGGCCAAAGGCGCGGATGGTCCCGAGCACGGCGCCGAAGGCGATGGACGCACCGAGGACGTTGGTGGTGTAGGGGGTCATGTAGGTGATGCCGATGTACATGCCGTAGCCGCAGAAGATCAGGACGACCATCATCCACACGGCGGGAAGCTTCATGACAGTAAGCGCGCTCTTGAAGGGATTCTCCTTCGGCGCAGGGACATTGTTGTTATACGGGGTCTTGTCTTCCACGAAGAAACCGACGGCGACGGCGGCGACGGCACAGAACGCAGACTGCCCGAGGAGCATGAGGTGGAAGCCTTCGATGTTGCTCGAACCATTGGAGTAAATCCAGGCGCCCACGAATCCGATGATGGAAGAGAATATGCCGGTGGTGCCGTAGAAGGTGCCGAACATGCGGCCCTGTTCCTCACTGCTGCCGGTGTCGCGGATGGCCTTGATCAGCGTAGGCCACTGAACCGTGTTCGCGGCAATGGCGAGCAATGCCCAGATGAGCTGCGCCGCGCCGTAGGATGTATGGAAGGCAAAGTAGGCGTTCAGGCCGCACATCATGATCAACGAAAGGAGCAGGAGCTTCTTTGGAGACCCGCGGTCCGCGAGCACCCCGCCGGGGATATAGAGAGCCATGCTGACCGCGGTAAAGATGGTCATGAGCAGGCCGAGTTCGTTGTTGCTGGCTTGGGTGGCTTCGCGGAACACGTCGTAAAACTTGATCTGCACATACGGCAGAGCCATGGACGACGAGAAGGTGATGCCGAGCGCGAACAGGCGCATGTACTTGAGGAAATTCGACATGATGGGCTCCTGAATGGGTTAGGCGCGGTATACGGTCTTGCCGCCGACGACGGTCTGCACAACCTGCACGTCCAAGAGGTCGTCAGGGGCCGTTTCCAGCGGATTTTGGGACAGGATGACGAGGTCGGCGAGGTAGCCTTCGCGGATACTCCCCTTCACCGTTTCACCGAACATCGAATGCGCGGCGTTTACGGTCCATGCACGCAGGGCATCGTAAACGGAAACACGCTGATCTTCGCCGAGGATCTTCCCGCTCTTGGTGCGGCGGGCGGTCGCGGCGTACATGCTGAGGATGGGATCAAGGGGCGTCACCGGGAGATCGGTGTGGAGGCAGAACGGCATATTCCGCTTCTTGGCGCTGGCGACCGGGTCCATACGCAATGCGCGTTCGCCGATGAATCTGTCACGGTGCAGGTCGCCCCACACATGCACATGCCCGACGAAGAAGTTGGCGATGATGCCGAGCTTCGCCATGCGGTCGAGCTGTTCCTCGGACGCCATCTGGCAATGGATGAGCATGTGCCGGGCGTCCGGGCGGGGATAAGCCGTCTGCGCCTTCTCAATGGCGTTGATGGCTTCCTCAATGGCGTTGTCGCCGTTGGTATGGATGGCGATTTGGCATCCGCCCCGGTGGTAGCGCTCCACACGGGCCTGCAAGTCTTCGGGGGTATGATGGAGGAGGCCCTTCTCGTCAGTGCCGAGGTAAGGTTCCTTGACGCTGGCGGTACGGCCCTGAATGGAGCCGTCGAGCAGCAGCTTGATGGAGCCGAGCTGAAGGCTTTCCGAACCGAACCCGGTCACCAGCCCGCCTTCCATAAAGGGGACATACCCGTAATCCATGATCACGAGGTAGAAGCGCAGGTTGAGGTCGCCTTCCTTTTCCAGCTCATGGAAGGCCCGGAGGATCTGCCACTGGTTGCCCATGTAGCCGATGGAGCCGTCCCCGATGCTGCATACGCCCTTGGCGTTGGCGGCGGCGATGCCCTTGCGGAATGCGCCCTTGTATTCTTCCACGGTGTACTTGGGGATGACGCTGAGGGCGAGGTTGTACGCCTGCCCGACGAGCAGGCCGCTCGGGAGGCCGTCCGCGCCGAGACGGATTTCGCCCTGCCCGCCTTCAGGGATCGGCGTGTCCGCATGGATGTTGCAGATTTCCAGCGCCTTCGAGTTGACATAGGCGAGGTGCCCGCTGCCGTGCATGACGAAGACCGGATGGTCGGCACAGGCTGCGTCGATGTCCGCGCGCTCCAGATGCCGCATCTCGGCGACCATGCTGTCGTTATAACCGTACCCGATGACCCATTCGCCCGCCTTCTTGGTCTTGGCGTTCTCGCGGATCATGTCCTGAAGCTCGGCGATGTCCTTGATATGGTAGCAGGTGAACTGGAGAAATTCGCATTCCGCCCAGTCGGTGACGTGTGCGTGGGATTCGATGAAGCCGGGGATGAGGGTCTTGCCCTCAAGGTCAACGCGTTCAGTGTCGTCCGTAATCTGGAGGAACACGTCGTCACGGTTCCCGATTGCGGCGATCCTGTCGCCGATGGTGTATACGGCCTCAACCGTATGCCCTTCGGCCTGCATGGTCAGGATCGTTCCGTTGTAGAATACCTTTCTGTCCATTGCTCGCTCCTCGTGGCGTGCCCAAGAATGGCACGTTCTTTTTTCCACATGGTGACGTTCTACCGGAGCGGCGGCATGGAAGGTATCGGGGGTTTTCCTGAAAGCGGCCCAGAAAATCCCCTAGGCGTGGGGGGAAAGGGCAAGAGAGGAAAACAATATTTTTCTAATATGTCGGTTTCATTAAAAAGTGTGATGACGCGCACTTCAACTGTCTCATTGAGAGCCCAGGCATTCGGCAAGGGATGAAGTTCCCACGTTCACCTGCCGTATGAGAAGATTATCCCCTGAGACTACATAATTTATTTGATGTTACCGAAAAACAAACCAGAAGTTTACCATACCACCCAAAGTTGATACATGGAAATGTACCGAATGTATCGGAAGCGTGGAATTCGATCGGCTGCTCGCGGAAGACTACGTGCTGGCCCGCCGTGTGATCACCATGCTGGGCAGCCGGGTCCGCTATCTTGGCGACAGGCTCAGCAATCTCGCCACGGGAAGCGTCATGAGCCGCCTCATCAAACTGCTGATCTCGCTTGTGTACGACCTGCTGCCCGATGCCGAGGCATGGGCCAAGCCCGTCGCACTCCCGGTCCGCATCTCCCAGGAACAACTCGCCTCCATGACCGGCTCAACGCAGCCCACAGTCAGCGACCTGCTCCAGAAGTTGCACAAAGCGGGCCTGATAGCCATCGCCCACCGCCAAATCACGATATGCAACCCGCTCCACCTGCTCGCCCACGCCGAAGAAATCGTCGAGGACTGAACGCCGCTCGAAAGGGATGGACGGGTATCCTCATGCATCACGATCGGTTTGGACAAGGGCGCAGCCATCCCTACATCCAGTGTGCACTTGCCCTTCCCTCTATCGGTGGGCTTCTTATGTGATGGATGCGGGAAGGACAACGACAGCCTTCAGCCCAACGTGGCAATGACAACCCAACAAGTGCATGACATTTGTGTGACAACAATTGTCACATTGCGTAAATGGTCTATACTCAGCACACAGCCTTTTTCATTGTTGCCGAACGGGGCACGTTATACGGCACAATCCTGCGGCGTGTGTTGCCGTTTCATGGATTGACCTGTTGCCAGCAATAGAGAAAAATGGTTTGGGTTTCCGCTCCGTACGGGCGGTTTTTCCAGCCGCCCCCCCTCTGCCACCCCCCAACCCTTGTGAGACCATGCTGACAGCCAATCGGAAAACGGAAGACTGTGCTTTTCTGGCCTTGCTTATCGGCGTCACGGCCCTTTTTCTCTGGATGATGCTGCCCTTCTTCGACGTCATCTTCTGGGCGGCGACGATCGGCATCCTATTCCATCCCGTCTACAAAACCATTGCCGAAAAATGGAGAATGGGACGTATCCTATCGGCATTCATAACCATCTTACTCTGCCTCGTCCTGATCATCATACCCCTCTCGTACATCCTCTATAACTGTGTTGTTGAGGCAACCCTCCTTTATCAAAGGCTGCACTCCGATCAGAATTCCTTCGTCGGCTACATCGACCGAATCAAGGATTCCTATCCGTTCCTCCAAGACTGGCTCCACTACGCCGGGTACGACCTTGAGCGCATCAAAAGCCTTCTGACCAAGGCGGCTCTTTCCGCCAGTAGCTTTCTCGCCAGGAACACCGTCACCCTAGGCGAGAACACGCTGGGATTCCTGACCAACTTGGCGCTCGTCCTCTACATTGCCTTCTTCCTGCTCATGGACGGCACCAAGATACAGGAACTCCTCATCAAGGCCCTGCCCTTCGGGGATCACCGCGAAAAGCTGCTTTTCCGCAAGTTCGCCGAAGTCACGCGGGCGACGGTGAAGGGCAGCCTCCTCGTCGCCGCCGCGCAGGGCGCGCTCGGTGGGGTCATCTTCTGGCTCCTCGACATCCACGCGGCGCTCCTGTGGGGCGTGGTCATGACTGCGCTGGCGCTGATCCCGGTTGTGGGCGCGGCGCTCGTCTGGGGGCCTGTGGCGATTTACCTTTTGCTCACGGGCGACTACTGGGACGGAGGCATCCTGCTGGCGTACGGTTCCACCGTGATCGGCCTCGCCGACAACATCCTCCGCCCGCTGCTCGTCGGCCGGGACACCAAGCTGCCGGACTTCCTCGTGCTGCTGTCCACGCTGGGGGGATTCGTCTTTTTCGGCATGGACGGCTTCGTCACGGGCCCCACACTCGCCGTGCTGTTCGTGACCGTCTGGCAGATTTTCATTGCGGAGTTCGGGGCAAACGCGCCGGTTTCCCCCGCAGCTTCCGCTATACCCGGCGTTATCCCCGTCAGACCGCAGCCGGATAGTTCCGTCCCCTCGAAAGCAAAGAAAAGCAAGGCATCGCCCAAATCCCGAGGGCAACGGTAATCCTTTCAAAAACAGGAACGGCCACCCATCTGATAGTGGGCCTCTCCGGTATACTTTGACTCACCCGATTCCTCGCAAAAACAGCAAGCCCCGCATGATGAATTCGTGCGGGGCTTGCTGTTTTTGGGGAATACCATTCACGTGGTTATGAGGGAACAGTCAATGCAATAAAGTGCAGATGATACAAAAACGGCCTTTTATCTATATGCATAGTTTATATATTAAAAATAGTTATAAATACTTATGTATTATCTCGTGAAATTACTTATAGCCTTTCACTGCGTATCAGTTGTGGATGGTTCATACAATAGTTTATATACTTGTTATATTTAAATAATATATATTGTAATTATACATTATGATGACTGTATATATTGATAATATCAAATGTATTTTTGGGTAATTGTTACTGAAAACCATCAATATATTACCTGTATTCCAATACTTACTCATTACCCAATTTTTTGTTCTCATTTCCCGTTCCTACCCTAACAGGGATGATGAACTCATCCACACTCCGCAATATATTCTGTTCATAATGGGGAGTATAGGCATAAGCCGCATAGGGCTATCCCCCGCATGGTTCTTCACTGTTTTTATTTTCCCGATGCATACGCCCGCCCCAAGCCCAAAAGCCTTCGCCCACCGGGAGGCTCTCCGTTTTTTCTTGGTCAGAGGACATCGTACCCGGGTCTCTGCCTGTGCGCGGTTATAATGTTCTACCAATGACAATTTACTACAGGCCATTTTTCCGCATGGGCCTGCGCCGTATCAAAAAACAGATGTTCATTATGGATTGCACCATGTTTACAAAAGGCAAAAAAATCCTTTAATGCGTCTTTGTAAAACGTAAAAGTGATGCAATATGCTCATCACAATGTGATTTTTTTCTTTTTATTGCACAGAATATTCGATTGTACTAGGTTACCATAGAGAGGATTCCTCTGTCTGGAATAGGCTATTCAAGGAATCTTACGGTCCGTCTCTTCCCTTTCGGGATATCCCCTTCTTCACTGCGGTGCATCCGCACGGCAGCATCCTCGTCGGACTTGGTACCATCCGACGTACCACTCACCTGATTTTACGTATTTTTCACCCTCCAACACCTGTTAAAGGAGGTCGATCCTCGGTCGCGTATTCCGCATTGCTCATCTTTACATTTCCTCCAAGGAGGACAGCATGAAGAAACGAATGGGTATAGTCGCCGCAGTGGCTACCGCGATGTTGTGCAGTTCATTCGCCTTTGCCGCCCCCATCAAAATCGGCCTCATGGCGCCGATTACCGGGGCCTTCGCCAGCGAGGGGCAGGACATGCAGAAAATCTGCGAACTCATGACGGAAGAGCTGAACAAGGCCGGAGGCATCAACGGAAACAAGGTGCAGCTTGTCATAGAGGACGACGGCTCCACGCCGCGCTCCGCCGCAACCGCCGCCAGCAGGCTGGTCGCCGCCGACGTGTGTGCCGCCATCGGGACGTACGGCTCGGCCGTGACCGAGGCCTCGCAGGACATTTACGACGAAGCGGGGATCGTGCAGATCGGTACCGGCTCCACATCCATCCGGCTCACCGCCAAGGGAATGAAGCGCTTCTTCCGCACCTGCCCGCGCGACGACGAGCAGGGCCGTGTGGCCCAGAGCACGCTGGCGAAGTTCGGCTTCAAAAAGGTCGCCATCCTGCACGACAATTCCGCCTACGCCAAGGGGCTCGCGGACGAGGCCAAGCAGCGCATCTTGGACAAGAAAAGTGCGGACATCGTCTTTTTTGACGCGCTGGTACCGGGCGAGCGGGACTATTCCGCCATCCTGACCAAGATAAAGGGCGTCAAGCCGGACGCCATCCTGTTCACGGGCTACTACCCTGAAGCGGGCCTGCTGCTGCGCCAGATGCAGGAGATGAAGTGGGCCGTGCCCATCATCGGCGGCGACGCCACCAACAACACGGACCTCGTGAAGATCGCCGGGGACGCGGCCGCCGGGTATCGGTTCATTTCCCCGATCATGCCCGCGGACATCGACACCCCGATGGCCAAGGCGTTCCTCAAGGCGTACGAGGCGAAATACCACAGCCTGCCCAGTTCCATCTGGTCCGTGCTCGCCGGGGATGCCTACAACGTGCTCATCGCCGCGATCAAGGCCAAGGGCCCCAACCCCGCCGCCATTGCGGGCTACCTCCACAACGATCTGAAGAACCTCGACTGCTTCACCGGCCAGATATCCTTTGACGAAAAGGGCGACCGCGTGGGCGACCTCTACCGCCTCTATGAAGTGAATGCCAAGGGCGAATTCATCCTCCAGCCCAAGTAAGACATCCTTCCGAAGGCCCGGAACTTCCGGGCCTTCTTCCCACCGCACGGGCATTGCCGCCTTTCCGGAGGCCCCTCCGTCCCCTCTCTCCTAGGGGGACGCGCGCCCTTCGCCACCTCTAGCTCAGGGGGTGTCAGCAGTATGGAAGAATTTTTTCATCAATTGACCAACGGACTCGCCGTCGGGGGCATCTACGCCCTCATCGCGCTTGGCTATACTATGGTCTACGGCGTATTGCGGCTTATCAACTTCGCCCACGGGGATCTCTTCACGCTGGGCTCCTACCTCGGCCTGACCCTCCTGTTTTCGCTCGGGCTGCAAGGCAAGATGAGCGGCATCCTCGTCGGCGGGGCGCTCATCGTCATGTCGATGGGGCTGGTGGCCGTCGTGGGCTACCTGCTGGAACGGGTGGCCTACCGGCCCCTGCGCGGAGCCAACCGGCTCGCCGCCGTGGTGTCGGCCCTCGGCGCATCCATCTTCTTTTCCAACGCCATCATGCTGGTCTACGGCGCGCGGAGCCAGGTGTACCCGAACGGCATCCTGCCTTCCGTGGCGGTCAGTCTGCTCGGCGTGGACATCCCGCTCATGCGCATCGTCATGTTCGTGGGCACGGTGGTGCTGATGCTCCTGCTGTACGGGTTCATCAACCATACCCGCATCGGGACGGCCATCCGCGCCGTCGCCATCGATCAGGACACAGCCAAGCTCATGGGCATCAACGTGGACAACATCATCTCGATGATCTTCCTCATCGGCCCGGCGCTCGGCGGGGCCGCCGGGGTCATGATGGGGCTGTATTACGGCCAGATCACCTATGACATGGGGTTCAGCTTCGGCCTCAAGGCGTTCACGGCGGCCATCATGGGAGGGATAGGCAACATCCCCGGCGCGATGGTGGGGGGCATCCTGCTCGGCGTGCTCGAAGCCATGGGCGCGGCCTACGTGTCCATCGCATGGAAGGATGCCATAGCCTTCCTTGTGCTCATCCTTATCCTCATTTTCCGCCCCACAGGTCTGCTGGGGGAAAGGGTGGCTGAGAAGATATGAGCGACTCTCTTTTTTCAAAACGGTATTTCTATCCCGTGGCGGGCGGCATCTTCTGCCTCGTCATGGCCTGCGTGCCCACGATCCTCGAACTGGCGGGGCTCGGCGGGGGCGGCATCGCCCAGCTCGACATGCTGAACAAGATCGGCATCTATGCGGCGCTGGCCCTCTCGCTCAACCTCATCCTCGGGCAGACGGGCCTGTTCCACATGGGGCATACGGCCTTTTTCGCCATGGGTGCGTATACGACCGCGATCCTCAACACCGTGTACCACTGGCCCGTCTTCGCCACCATGCCCATAGCCGGGGTGCTGGCCGCGATCTTCGCCTTCGTGCTGGCGAAGCCCATCATCCACCTGCGCGGGGACTACCTGCTGATCGTCACCATCGGCATCGTGGAGATCGTGCGCATCGCCCTGACGAACAACCTCTTCGGGCTGACGGGAGGGGCGAACGGCATTTACGGCATCGCCCGGCCTTCGCTGTTCGGGATGGCGTTCTCGTCGCCCAAGCGCCAGTTCTACCTCATCTGGACCTTCACCATCCTGACCATGTTCCTGTTCTACGTGTTGGAGCATTCCCGCTTCGGCAGGGCGCTCAACTACATCCGTTACGACGATCTCGCGGCATCGGGCTGCGGCATCGACGTGACCCGGTACAAGCTCATGGCCTTCACCGTGGGCGCGTTCTGGGCGGGGATGGTCGGCACGCTGTTCGCGGCCAATATCAGAACCATCGAGCCGACATCATTCAATTTCTACGAATCGGTCATCCTGTTCGCCATCGTGATTCTGGGCGGCTCGGGCAGCATCGCGGGCGTGGTGCTCGGCGCGTTCCTGCTCATCGGGCTCCAAGACGTGTTCCGGGAGTTCGAGAGCGCCCGTATGCTCATCTTCGGCGCGGCCATGATGGTCATGATGATCATCTGCCCGCAGGGGCTGCTCCCGCCGCGACGCAGGTTCTACAACGCCCGGTTCCTTGTCGGCCGGTTCCCCCGAGGCGTGCAACGGGCCGAACCCGCACGGGAGAAGGCGTTATGAGCCTGCTCATCCTGCGCAACCTCCTGAAGACCTTCGGCGGGCTGGTGGCGATGAACAGCGTCACCTTCAGCGTGGACGAAGCCAGCATCGTCGGGCTGATCGGCCCCAACGGGGCCGGGAAAACCACGACGTTCAACATCATCACCGGCAATTACCGCCCCGACTCCGGCGAGGTCATCTTCGATCGGAAGGACATTACCGGCAGGCCCACCCACAAGATCGTGGAATTGGGCATCGCCCGGACGTTCCAGAACATCCGGCTGTTCCAGGACATGAGTGTCCTTGAGAACGTGCTGGCGGGATGCCATTGCCGTATGCGGGCGGGGCTGTTCCCCTCCCTCTTCCGCACCCCCGCGCAGCGCAGCGAGGAACGGCAGGCCGTGGAACGCGCCATGCGCGAGCTGGCCTTCGTCGGGCTGGACGACCAGTACGCCAACCTTGCGGGGAACCTTGCCTACGGCAGCCAGCGCCTGCTGGAGATCGCGCGGGCGCTGGCCTCGGAGCCGCGCTTCCTCATCCTCGACGAGCCGGCCGGGGGCATGAACGATCAGGAAACGGCGGATCTCATGCTGCTCATCAAGGCCATCCAGAAGCGGGGCATCACCATCCTGCTGATCGAGCACGACATGAACCTTGTCATGCGCGTCTGCGAAAAGATCGTCGTGCTGGAAAACGGGGCCCTTATCGCCGAAGGCACTTCCGCCGAGATCAAGAGAAGCCCGAGGGTCATCGAGGCCTACCTCGGCGCGGAAGGCTAGGGGCTGTTGACGCTGCGGAGGGAACAGCCTGTTTTCCCGGGGCAGCGCATGTTTTGAACCGGCGTGCCGCCCCCAAGCGAAACCGCCCCGGCGCGGATGCGCGCCGAGGCCACCCCGCCGCGGGCGGGACAGGGGGACGCCCCGAAGGAGTCGTATGAGCGAGGCCACCACCTATCTGGAATTGCGCGACCTGCGCGTGAGCTACGGCAAAGTGGAAGCGCTGCACGGCATCAGCGTACACGTCGAACAAGGCGAGATCGTCACCATCCTCGGCGCCAACGGGGCGGGGAAAACCACCACGCTCACGACCATCAGCGGGCTGAGGAAACCGAGCGGAGGAAGCATCCTTTTTCAGGGCAGGCCCCTGCACACCATACCGAGCCATGAAATCGTGCGGCTGGGCATTACGCAGTCCCCGGAAGGGCGGCGCGTCTTCGGTACCCTGTCCGTACGGGAAAACCTCGATCTGGGGGCCTTCACGAGCAAGGACAGAGGCCGTTCCGCCAAGATACGGAAATGGATATTCGACCTCTTCCCCCGCCTCGCGGAACGGGAAGGACAGCTTGCCGGAACCCTCTCCGGCGGCGAACAGCAGATGCTCGCCATCGCCCGCGCGCTCATGGCCGACCCCAAGGTGCTGCTCCTCGACGAGCCGTCCCTCGGCCTTGCGCCGCTGCTGGTGCGCTCGATCTTCGACTCCGTGCGCAAGATCAACCGCCAGGGCGTGACCGTCATCCTCGTGGAGCAGAACGCCCGCGCCGCCCTGAAGCTCGCCTCGCGCGGCTACGTCATCGAAGTGGGCAGGGTCGTCATGGAAGACGCCTCGGAAGCGCTGCTCGCCAATCCGGACGTGCAGGCGGCCTACCTTGGCGGCGGGCAGGAAAACGGGCAAGAAAACTGAGCCCCCACCGGAGAAACCAAAAGCGGAACGCGATATGGCGTTCCGCTTTTGGTTTGCCCAGCAACCTTCTTACAGGCAAAAAAGTCCTTATTCCTTCCTTGAGGGCCCTTCCCTCCTACGCTGCCATGCCCCGGCATCCGCCCACCCTTCCTCTAAGCAGAGTGCCGCGCTCAAGCGGCCTATAGCCCCTTAGCCCTGTTGCGGGAAGCGTTCCCGCCCGATCCGGTGGTGCGGCTCCATTCCGGGGCGTGCCCATACTCCCCTGAAGGCGGCATGGGCACGCCCGCATCTTTTCCGGCTATACCCAGTCGTCGTCTTCGGCGATGGGCGTGAAGCCGCGCCGGATGGTATTTTCCGTCACACAACGCGGGTCCATGAACTGGATCAGGTAGTCGGGGCCGCCCGTCTTCGAACCGACGCCCGACATGTTGAACCCGCCGAAGGGCTGACGGCCCACCATCGCGCCGGTACTGCCCTTATTGAGATAAAGGTTGCCCACCCGGAACTTTTCGCGCGCCTTGGCGAGGTTTTCAGGGCTGCGTGAGAACACGGCCCCGGTCAGGGCGAAGCGTGTGGACAGGGCAAGCTCAAGGGCCTCGTCGAAATCCTTGGCCCGCATCACGGCGAGCACCGGACCGAAGACCTCTTCCTGCGCAATGCGGTGTTCCGGCATGATATCCTCAACGATCAACAACGGCACATACGCGCCCTTGTCCGGCAGATCGGAACGCTTGACGAGCGTCTTCCCCTCGGCTTCGGCGATCTCGATGTATTCGAGCACGTTCTTTTGCAGGGAAGCGTCGGCCAGCGGGCCAAGGAAGTTCTCCGGGTTCTCGGCGGGGCCGATCCGCAGGGATTGCGCCGCCAACGCCAGACGCTGGACAAAAGTGTCGTAGATGGCGTCAAGCACGATCACGCGCGAGCAGGCCGAGCACTTCTGCCCCTGAAAGCCGAAGGCCGAATACACGACCTGCGACACGGCTTCGTCAAGGTCGGCGTCGTCGTCCACGATGGTGGCGTTCTTGCCGCCCATTTCCGCGATGACCCGCTTGACCTGCCGCTGGCCCGGCTGCACCTTGGCCGCCTTTTCCACGATGTGCAGGCCCACATCCATCGAACCGGTAAAGCAGATGAGGCTGATGTCCGGGTGTTCCACCAGATAGTCGCCCATGACGGAGCTCTGGCCGGGGCAATAGTTGAAGACCCCGGCGGGGAGCCCCACTTCCTTGAAGATTTCCACAAGATTGTAGCCGATGGCCGAGGACAGGGACGAAGGCTTGAACACCACCGGGTTGCCGGTGACGATCGCGGCCGAAACCATGCCCATCGCAATGGCGAAGGGGAAGTTCCACGGCGCGATGACGGCGGCCACGCCCTTGGGCTGGTAGAACAGGACGTTGTGCTCGCCGGGCGCGCGGCCCATGCGCCGGGGCACGCTGAGGCGGAGCATGTCGCGGGCGTAGTATTCGAGGAAGTCGATGCCCTCGCCCACGTCGCCGTAAGCCTGTTCCCAAGGCTTGCCGACCTCCAGCGTCTGGAGCGCCGCCATTTCATAGATACGCCGCCGGGCCACGGCAGCGGCCTTGTGCATATACTGCGCGCGTTCCAGCGGCGGGGTGTCGCGCCACGCGGGGAAGGCGGCCTTGGCCCCGGCAAGGGCACGGTCGATCTCTTCCCGGCCCGCCTGGCATACTTGGGCCAGCACCTCACCGGGATCGGCGGGGTTGACCGTGGGCAGCAGGGTTTCCGTGACCACATCCTTGCCGTCGATGTAGAGCGGCAGGGTCCGGCCCTCCGCCGCGCGTACCGCGGCGATGCCCTGCGCATACGCCTTCCGCTTTTCGGGGATGGTGAAGTCCACCGGCGCCTCGTTCCTGAACGGCGGGAAGGGCCCTTCCTCCTTTGACGGCGCCTTCTCCTGCCGGGCGGCGAGTTCACGTTCCAGCGTGACGGCGGGGTTTTCCATCAGTAGCTCGACCGCCGCACCATCCGCGAAGCTCTGGCGCAGGAAGGATTCGTTGGCGGTGTTTTCCAGCAGGCGCCGTACGAGGTAGGCCATGCCGGGGATCAGCTTTCCGTAGGGGCAATAGAGGCGCACACGGCCCGCCACGTTGCGCAGGCCCTTGCGCACGGGTTCGGCCATGCCGTAGAGCACCTGAAATTCATAACGTTCTTCGGGGACGTCCAACTGCCGCGCATACTCCATGACCGCCGCGATGCTGCGCACGTTGTGCGATGCGCACGCGAAATAGACGATATCGTGGTTCTCGAGGATGAGGCGGGAAATTTTCTCATGGGCCATATCGCTTTCGGGCTTGTGCGTCCACACCGGGACGGGCCAGTCGCACTGCTTCGCGAGCACGGTTTCCGCGTCCCAATACGCCCCCTTGACCAGCCGCAGGGCGATGGGCAGCTTTTCCTTTCTGGCCCAAGCGATGAGATCGCTGACGGCCTGTTCCGTATCCTTCAGATAGGCCTGCTGGACAAGGCAAAGATGCGGATAGTGGCTGAATTCCGGGGCGGAACGCAGGCGCTTGAACAGCTCTACGGTGATTTCGCGGTATTTGAGCTGTTCCATGTCGATGCACATGAACCCGCCCATATCGATGGTTTTCTGGTAGAGGGGTGCTAGCCGCCGGTAGATGCCTTCCACGGAATCCTCCAGCGCTACGGGGTTCGCCCGTGAATAGAGGGCCGAAGGTTTGATGGAAATGTTCACCTTGGGCATGGATCCCCAATCCATCCCGTTGTCAGGCCCGTTCCCGGGCAGGGCGGGCCATTTCTTCTGCTCCTCCGCCAGCGCGTCCAGTACCTCATGGTAACCGGCGGCATAGGCGTCGCTTTCCTCCTCGTTGACCGAGGCTTCGCCGAGCAGGTCGACGGTAAAGGCGAAGCCGTCCTTGCGCAGTTTGGCCAGCCCTCCCATCGCCTCCTTGACGTTCTGGCCGATGATGAACTGGCGGCCCATGCTCTCGATGTTGGAACGGATGGCCCCGCCCATGATCTTGGCGGTCAGCGCGCCGCCGAGCCCGGCCTTCCCCGCGCCCCAGCGCAGGACTGAGGGCACTTCGGAGCCGCTGGAGGCGAAATACTCGCGGATATGCCGCAACAGGGATTCCGAGGTGTTCAGGTAGGGCAGCACGTCCACGAAGCGGAACAACTGCACCTTGAAGTCCTCGTTTTTCATGGACCAGTCCATGACTTTTCCAGTCCACCAGCCCTTGTTGAAGATGGAAGGGGCCTCTCCGCTGATGCTGTTGAAGAATTCTTGCCCACGCTCTACGATTTTCTGTTCAATCTGCTGATCCATGAAGAACTCCTTTCGCATTGAAACGGGAAGTATGTCGTCGGATCACAAAAAACTGTCGAGGCTGGCATCCTCGGAAGCTCACCCCCCTGCGGCCAGAATGGGGCAGGATAGCCTGCACCGTAAGGAAAACGTCCAGCAATGCCGCTCAAAGCCGCATAAAGGGCGTTATAAAAAGGTATAAAGAAAGGCTCTGCCTCTCCTGCAAGGATTATTGAAGAGACATTATTCCTTATAATGATTGTTAATGTAAAACGCTCACTTGATCAATCTGAATAAAAAAATCACATAAAGAATGAGCGTCAAAGAATACTAATAAAATCTTTTTCCGAAATTTTTATACCGAATACTTATCATATGTATATTTTCGGCGGTTCTTTCTATATTTTTGGCAGGTATCTTTAGTCTTGAATGGATGTGTTCAAGAACCATACTTCAATTCCATGGACAGCTTTATTCTTTGCATAGAATCAAGGCAGTTGGAAAACACTATGCCGTTTCTGGACATTTTCCTCCATTTTCAGGAAAAGAACGGCAAGCAGCAGACGGGGAGCCGTACTCGGTGCCGACCGTGAAAAGGTTGGCAAGAAGCGGAACAATGAAAGCCCGGATAGTGCCATCCCTTCACGGAGCGGGGGAGCCAGCGTCTCGGGAAGCCTTGCCCCCATGCGTAATGGGAAAGAAGTCGAACCTTGCTGACGGCGACAAAGCTCTCCGCTCAAAGCAGCTTTTGCGCAACGACGCTTCCGAAGGAGCCGAGTTCACGGATGACGGTTACGCCAGCCTCCTCAAAGGCCGCGATCTTGTCCTCGCCCCGGCCCGACGTGCCGCTGATGATGGCCCCGGCATGGCCCATGCGCTTTCCGGGTGGGGCGGTCAGGCCCGCAATGAACCCGAATACCGGTTTCGGATAGCGGCTTGAGCGGATATATTCGGCCGCGCGCTCCTCGGCGTCGCCGCCGATTTCCCCGATGAGGCACACGGCCTCGGTTTCCGGGTCGTCTCCGTACAGCTTGAGCAGGTCCACGAAGCTCAGCCCGTGGATGGGGTCGCCGCCAATGCCGACACAAGAGCTTTGCCCGAGCCCCGCCGCCGTGAGCTGGTGCACGGCCTCATAGGTCAGCGTCCCGGAGCGGCTCACCAGCCCGACGCTGCCGGGGCGGTGGATGTAACCGGGCATGATCCCGACCTTGCACTTGCCGGGGCTGATGATTCCCGGGCAGTTGGGGCCTACGAGCGGCGTGCCGCGTTCCCTGAAGAAGGCTTTCACCCGCACCATATCCAGAACCGGGACGTGCTCGGCGATGACCACCACGAGCCTTATGCCCGCCTCCGACGCTTCACAGGCCGCGTCCGCCGCCAGCGCCGCGGGCACGAACGCCACGCTGACGTCGGCCCCGGTCTCGCGGACGGCCTGCCTCACCGAATCGAACACCGGCACGCCGAGCGTGGACTGCCCCCCCCGCCCGGGGGTCACGCCGCCGACCACGCGAGTCCCGTAGCGGATCATCCGTTCCGTATGGAACTGCCCTTCCCGGCCGGTGATGCCCTGCACCAGCACCCGGCTCCCGTCGTCTATCAAGATACTCATACGCCTGCCTCCTGAGGGGATTCCGCCGCGAGCCCGACGATCAGGCGGGCCGCCTCGGACATGGAGGAAGCGGTGTGGAACCGGAGGCCGCTTTCTTGGAGGATGCGCCGCCCTTCCGCCACATTCGTCCCTTCGAGCCGCACCACCAGCGGCACGGCGATGTCCAGTTTACGGGCCGCGTTCACGATGCCGTGCGCCACGATGTCGCAGCGCAGGATGCCCCCGAAAATATTGATGAGGATGCCCCGGACGTGCGGGTCGGAAAGCATGATCGAAAACCCGGCGGCGACGGTCTCCTCGCTGGCCCCGCCCCCGGCATCAAGGAAGTTGGCAGGCTCGGCCCCAGCCTGCTTGATGGCGTCCATCGTGGCCATCGCAAGCCCGGCCCCGTTCACCAAGGTGCCGATGGAACCGCCCAGCCGAACATAGGTGAGCCCCTTTTCGGCGGCGGCACGCTCCAGCGGATCGCCCTCTTCCCTATCCCTGAGGGCCGCGATATCGGGATGCCGTTTCAGCGCACTGTCGTCAAAGTTCATCTTGGCGTCCAACGCCACAAACACGCCCCCTTCGCTCAGTGCCAGCGGGTTGATCTCAAGCAGGGTCATATCCTTTTCGGCGGCAAGGGCCGCCAGCCTCCGCACCAGAGAGGCCAATTCCTGCGCCGGGACGGACTCCAGCCCCCAGTCCTCCAGCAGGTTCCGGGCCTGAAAAGGCCACAGGTAGTGGCCTCCGTCCAGCCGGGCCGTGAAGACCCGCTCCGGCGAGGAAGCCGCCACAGCCTCGATGTCCATACCGCCGTCCGGCGAAGCCATGACGGTCAGGCACTGGGATGCCCTGTCAAGAGCTACCGCCAGATAGCATTCCCGGGCGCCCGCCGTGCCCCGCTCGATCCACACGACATTGACGCGCTCACCGTCCGGCCCGGTCTGGGGCGTCACCAGCCGTGCGCCGAGCAGGGACGCGGCGGCCTCCCGTGCCTCTTCCGGGCTGCGGCACACCTTCACGCCGCCAACCTTGCCCCTGCCCCCGGCATGGACCTGCGCTTTGACCACCCATACCGGGCCGGGCAGATCCCGTGCGGCCTGTTCCGCTTCTCCGGGCGTGGCGGCAAGCCGTCCCTCCGGCGTGGGTACCCCGTATGCGCTCAAGAGCCTTTTCGCCTGATATTCGTGGATATGCATGGAAGTGCCCCCTGTTATGAATGGTGCCCCGTCCCTTTGTTTATCCTTTTTCCGTACGCACAGGCGCCGCTCAAAGCGCCGACAGCCCGGATCATGGGCAACCCGCCCCCACGGTGGACCGACAGGTGCCTTTGCAGCAAAACGCGCCCATTGGGGCCGCCAAAACCTTGCGGCAAGGAAGGTGCCCCTTCCGCCCGCCCGTGCATAAGAGGCGGGAGACGTCAGGGGCAAACGCCTCCGTGCGGGTACCGCATCAATCGCTCAACGGTTCCGCAAGCTCGACGCCAAGATGCAGGGCCCGCAAATTGTCCTCGTGGTGTGCCGCCGGGAAACGTTCCGCCAGCACCATCTCGATCGAGCCGATGCGCACCGCTCCGGTCAGCGTCACGAGCGCTCCGAGCACGACCACGTTGTACGAAACCGCCGAACCGAGGCGTTCCCTGACCGCGCCCCAGAGCGGCAGGCCCTTGAACTGCGCCTCCACCTTGCGGCCCGGATGCACGAGCTCGGTATCATAGATGCACAGCCCGCCGGGGCGGATCAGCGGCAGGTACTTGACACAGGCCGCATCGGTGAGTGCCACGAGGATGTTCGGCTGTTCCACCTTGGGGTAATAGATAGCCTTGTGCGACAAGATCACGTCCGAACGCGTGGCCCCGCCGCGCGCTTCAGGCCCGTAGGATTGTGATTGTACGGCAACGAGGCCTTCATATTTCACAGCGGCTTCGGCCAGCAGGATCGCCATGGTGATCACGCCCTGGCCGCCGGAACCGGACAACAGGAAACGGGAGACTGCATACGCGTTTTCCATGACTCACTCCTGATGCTGGCTGGCGATGATCGAGGCGTAGCGGGCGCAGTATTCGGGCTGATCCTCATCCGTAAAAATGCCGCGCGGTACCAGCGTGGGGTTTTCCGCCAACTTCGGGGAGCCCACCGGAGCCGTATGGTCGCGGTACCGCTCCATCATCCGTACGGCGTCGCCGAGCTTGTTCTTGCGCCCGAAGTACGTGGGACACTGGCTCAGCACCTCCACGACAGCGAAGCCCTCATGCTGGAGCGCCTTCTTGAAGATCGAGATCATCTCGCGCATGTGGTAGGTGGTCGTCCGCGCCACGAAGGTCGCCCCAGCGCCGAGGGCCAGCCGCACGGTGTCGAACTCGCGGTCGATGTTGCCGTAAGGCGCCGTCGTCGCGGACACCCCGATCCCGGAGAGCGGCGAGTACTGCCCTCCGGTCATGCCGTAGATGCGGTTGTTCATGACGATCGCGGTGAGCTTGATATTGCGCCGCGCCGCGTGGATGAAATGGTTGCCCCCGATGGCCAGCGCGTCGCCGTCGCCCATCGGTACGATGACGTGCAGATCGGGCCGCGACATCTTGATGCCCGTGGCGAAGGCCAGCGCCCTCCCGTGCAGCGTGTGCATGGTGTGGAAGTCCACGTACCCCGCGATGCGGGCCGAACAGCCGATGCCGGACACCATGACGAGGGACGAGGGATCATAGCCCAGATCGTCCACGCTGTGCAGCATGGCGTTGAGCACGTGCCCGTGGCCGCAGCCGGGGCACCACAAGTGCGGAAAGAAGCGTTCCCGGATCAACGAGCGGATGGCCATATCAGAACCCCCTTCCTTCGATCACGCGCATGACCTTGCCGATGTCGGTGGGCGTGATGAGCTGCCCGTCCACCCGGTTGACGAGGAACACCCTATCCGGCTTCCAGGCCGCCTGCCTGACCTGCGCCATAATGTGCCCCATGTTCATTTCCACCACGTAGACGTTGCGCGCCCCCTCGGTGCGGTCGCGCACGAGTTCCGCCGGGAACGGCCAGAGGGTCTGCAATTCCAGCAGGCCCGCCCGGATGCCCTTCCCGCGCAGCGTATGCACAAGGTGCAGGGCGCTGCGGGCCGCGCTGCCGTAGGAGACGAACACCTGCTGCGCATCGTCGAGGAAGTATTCCTTCCAGCGGGCGATTTCGGCGGCCTTGGCCTCGATCTTGTCCACAAGGTGATAAAGGAGCTTGTTGACGGCCTCGGGCTGTTCCGTGGGAAAACCCCAGATGTCATGGTAGAGGCCGGTCACATTGTAGCGGTGCACCCCGCCGAAGTCGGACATGGGGAGCCGGCCGTCCTCACGGGGCAGGTACGGGTAATAGTTGACCCCGGCCTTCACCGAGGTGCGGAGCCGCTCCACCACGGGCAGTTCGCCGGGTTCCGGCATATCGAGGCGCTCGCGCATGTGGCCCACCACCTCGTCGAACAGCAGGAGCACCGGGGTGCGGTAGGTTTCCGCCATGTTGAAGCCTTCCACCGTCATGGCAAAGACGTCCTGCACCGAAGAGGCGGTCAGCACGATGATCGCATGGTCGCCGTGCACCCCCCACCGGGCCTGATTCACGTCGCCCTGCGCCACCTTCGTGGGCAGGCCTGTGGACGGCCCGCCGCGCTGCACGCTGGTCACCACACAGGGGATTTCCCCCATGATCGCGTAGCCGAGGGCCTCCTGCATGAGCGAAAAACCGGGGCCGCTGGTCGCAGTCATGGCCTTGTCCCCAGCCACCGACGCCGCGCACACGGCGCACAATGAGGAAATCTCGTCCTCCATCTGAATGAACCTGCCGCCCACATGCGGCAGCTCCTCGGACAGCAGTTCCGCCACCTCTGTGGACGGGGTGATCGGATACCCCGCGAAAAAACGCAGCCCCGCATAGAGTGCCCCACGCACGCAGGCTTCGTTGCCCTGAGTAAACAGAATGCCCTTTTCGCCGTTCATGCGCCCTCCCCGGATTCGCCCGGTCCGTCTTCCCCAAGGCACTCCACCGCCAGATCCGGGCAGTACAACTCGCACAGGCCGCAGCCCACGCACAGCGCGGGGGCATATTCAGGTTTCCCGTCCCCGCCCAGCGAAAGCGCACCCGAACGGCAGAACGCCACGCACACCCCACAGCCTTTGCACCATTGCAGATTGATGAGGACTTTCATACGCCTACCCCTTGGGACGCCCTTCGGCATCCCGCCGTTGCAGATCCCGTACCCCCCTGACAGCGCCCCCCCGGAACCGCCGCCGCACTGAACCGACTCGAATCTTTCCGACCGCAGGCCGCGCATTCCCAACCGTCGGCTCCGGCGGAACACCTACCGGGGAACAGGCTTCATCCGCTGGATTCGCCACCCCCCGCCATATCTTGTGTTTTTGCCCATGATACACAGGAGTTGCATCATCATTAGCCGGGACTTGCGCCCGGCCCTTCCCCGTTGCGGCAAATCCAGCAAGCGCAACTGTTCCGCTCCGAACAGGACGGCGGAAACCCCTCTATGAGGACGGGAGGCCCCGCCTCCGCCGACTCTGCCCATAACGGTACGGAATCCGCCCCGCTTCCCGTTCGCCTGACGGAAAACGGCCTGACAACCGGCACGGGGAAAAGGAAAGGCTCCAAAGGGATTCGCAGGCATGGGGGGACTCCCCATCACTGAGACAAGCCGCCATGCGGTACGGGCACAGAAACGATGCGGGGATTCCGGTACAGCTCAAGGTATCTGGCGAAACCGCCGAGACAAGCCTCCTTCGGAAGGGGCGGCCTTGGAACCTTTTCCGGCCCTGCTCCGGGTTCTCGCAAGAAAACGGAACAGGAGCACATACCTTATATCGTATATATCGCTTTGGGAGGGCGATTCTTTTGCTGAATCGAGTAAAAATACTGAAAAAGAGGTATTATGAAGCGGAAAAAGAGGAAATTTCACCCTATACTGAGGTGAAACGAAGCGTAGAGAAGTGATTTCAGGCCAGTAAGAGTTCTCCCTATGGCCTTACAACGGAGCATTAAGCCATACGTAGCACAAAATCAGACTACGTCAACGCCTTTTTGAATATGTCTCTATATTCACAATGATCATCCCAAAAGCCGGGAACGTCGTTGCATGACATCACACGGAACGGGGGAGGGGCCGCGCGGATTCGAAGCCGTACAGGAACCCGTTTCTGCGCCGCCAAAGCCATCGGAGAGGGCCGCCTGTCGCGCCACCCCGCAAGGCTCCGTATCCGCACAGCGCCAGTATCCCAAAACCGGGCATGGTTTTGCTCCTCAGTCCATAAATATGCGACAGGGCGCATTCCTTGCTCGCTTTCCGCTATGGCGCTTATGGAGGAAAACAAGAAACTGGGAAAAATACCACTACCGAACAGGTACAGTTTTCCGGAACGGGGCATCTTGTGAAACAGGCATCCACCGCCTTGTTTCCGTCGAACCCTTCTTTTCCGGCAAGACGGAGCCCTTCCGTCATTATCGACAACACGCTGGACACGACCTCGGCAGATCTAACCATCAGGGTTTGTCGCAGACATCCTGCCTGAGCGGTTTTCCTGACTTTATCCCCATCCATGGCACGTGTGGCGAGCCCCCCGATCCGTCCTGATCCCGCTGTACGGATCGAAGTACGGAGCCCCTAGCCCCCTTGATCCGGCCCGCACATGCGGGCAAATGCCCACCCCGTCCAACCGTTCGGATGAATCCGCCACAAGACGCAACCGCAGGACTCAATCCACCGGAAATGCTATGCTATCACCAAGGGCTCCACCATAAAGCCCTATCTATCTCCGGCGACGTGGCCACATCCAGCCGATGACTCCGGGATTTAGGAATATTGCCATCATCTTCAGCTCGTGCGGGGCAGGCCAATGCGCGAGATCAGGTTTCCCTGCGCGTCGAAGGCCAGTTCCCGCAACGGCCCAACTACCTCGAAACGTCCGGTATCGGCCAGCTCCGGAAGGATGGCTTCGGATACATAACAGTCCGCAAGGTACAGGGTATTGGGGATCAAGATCAGCCGCGTTTCGGCGAGCGGGACGCTCCGCAGGCAAAACATCATGGTTTCCAGCATTTCCCGATCCGTATCGAACCACAGGGGCGTGAACGCGCGGGTGACGAACGTAGTGGTGAGGTTATTCAAGTACGTGGCCTTACGGTCGATCTTGTCCACCAGCCTGCGGGTCACGAAGTCCACAAGGCCCACGCCCGTAGCGTTGCCGTGCGAGGCTTCCGAAAGGTCCAGTACCGAAACGTACCGGATGCGCGGGCTTTCCATTTCCGGTTCGCCCGTAATGCGCAGCCGTCCGATGATATTGGTGTCGACTCCGGTTCCGCTGAAATTCTTCCCCATTTCCTCCACGATGAGGCCGTGCAGCCTGTCCGTGGGCAGGGCGGGCATGAGCGACTTCGACCACGCCAGCAGCCGGATTTCTTCCTCGATGAGCGCCTCGGCGGGAATCGCCTTGATGCGCGCGGTTTCCTCATAAGCGTTTTCGACGATGGCCACCCCGCCAAGCACGGGCATCTTGCCGAGGATCACCTTGGTGACCTCCACCAGCAGGCGGGGAAGTTCGGCCTGACCAAGGCTGTGGAACTGGCCTGCCCCGCCCGGCCCGCCAAGGCCCACCACGAGCTTCTTGCACAGCCCGCTCTCCACGCAGCCCTTGAACGACGTGTGCGTTTTCACCCGGTTGATGGGGATGATTGCGTCCACACCGAACGCCGACTCCAGCATGTGCGCCACAAGTCCGCCGGGCGTTTCCCCAATGGCGCGGGTCACATCACAGGTGATGACCGGCGCGCCGAGGCGTTCCTCCGTGATGCCGAGGCTATCCAACACGTCCTTTTGTCCCTGACGGGTACCGCCGCCGTGGCTGCCCATCGCCGCCAGAAGCACCGGGGACGCGCCGCAGCCGCGCACCGCTTGAACGGCAACTTCCAGCATGGTCAGGATGTTCTGGATTCCCCGGCTGCCCACGGTCAGCCCCACCGTCATGCCTGGCCTGATCAGGGGCGTGAGCACCTGCATCTGTTCGCGCATTTCCGCTGCTATATCGTCAACGCGCGGACGGGCGAAGGTCTGCCGGATACGCGCCATCTTGGGCAATAGGCATCGGGTTTCTGTCATAGGGGCCTCGCTTCTTTGGGGTAGAACACCCCATTGGGAGAGAAAGCGCCTTCCCGCCGGGTGTCGTTTCAGCGGCGTTTCCCCAATGGGGGAAGGAGCTGTACCATATATCGAAAAACAAATAAAAATAGTGTATTATACTGAAATATCCACCACATCGAGCCAATGGCGTACGGTCACGCCGGAAGGGGCTGCGGAAGCCAGTTGCAGCGTACAGCCGCTGCATCCGGTGATGATATGGCGGCAGTGCGCGAAGCCCTCCACGCATCGGCGGACAATGGCGGCGGACACGTCGGCGTCGGTCATCTTGAGGATGCCGCCCATGCCGCAGCACAGTCCCGTACCTTTCATGATAAGGGGGAACGCCTGCCTGAGGAACGGCAAATCAGGGTCGTCCTCACCCCAGTGACAGGGTTGATGGTAGCCAATGCGGGCCGGAGCATCGGGCACGGTCTCACAGACAGGTGCCGCCAGGAGAGCTGAAAGGCCGCGTACCTGCCGTTTCCACAGCGCGGCCTCTTCGGGCTCCATGCCGCCCTCTTCGGCATAGGCGTCAAGACCGTGTTTGCACGAGGCGCAAAACGCGGCTATGACTGGGCGGCCCATATCCCGCCAGCGTTCGATGTTCCGCCGCCGGACTTCGGCCTGTGCCGCAAACAGCCCCGCATGGTGGAGCGTGCCGCCGCAGCAGGTGAATCCGCCGCCGTCGAGAACCACATAGCCCCAGCGCCGCAACAGCGTCTCAGCCCGCGCAATCCAACCGGGGCGGGCGTTGCGCGCCGTGCATCCGGCGAACACAGCCACGGGCGTCCCCACCCCCACCTGCACGGCAGGCTTGATCCGTCCCCACGGCGCGGCGGTCTCCTGTGGCAATAGGGCGCGGGCGGTTTCCAGCGACGAACCGCCCGGCAGGAAAGGCAACGAGGCGATGCGTCCGGCAAGCGGCCAGAGCGGGCCAACCCGCCGAATCCAGATATCCCAGACAAACTGGGTCCAATGGGGATGCTGCGAACGCAAATCTGCCAGCAGCTCGCTGGTGGAGAGCTTGCGGGCACACCGGCGGGCGCACCGCCCGCAGCCCGCGCACAGCCGGGAAAGCCTGCGGATCGTCTTCCAGGGCAAGGGCGTCTCGCCCGCCCCCCAGCCGTCCAGCGGCTCCATAAGCAGACGTTTCCCCTTTGGGGAGTATTCCTCCCGGCGGTAAAGGGCGAAGATCGGACAGACATCCAGACAATCGCCGCACTGTGTACATCCCCGCTTCATAGGCAATCCTTCGGAGCAGTGCGCTCCGTGTTGAATCGAAACATGTTGCCCCTTCCCACGCGGGGCCTGCCCGCAAGGAAAACAGATCCCCTTCCGGCCCAATGGTGCCCAAAAAACGGCTCCGCAAGAAGCCTTTCAACAACTTGATACCAATGCTTCACGGCCAGAACGTACCGCTGCATCACTGCGGACTGTCTAGGGATGCCCGCCCCCGCATCCTTTCCGCTGCGGAACCCCTACTGTCGGTACGCCCTCAGTAGCCCTTCCCGGGATTGAGGATTCCTTGGGGATCGAACAGGCGGCGGACCGCACGCATGGCTTCAAGCTCGTCAGCGCCGAGCTGCTTGCCCACATCCTTGAGGCAGCCGCCTCCGTGCTCACCGGAAAGGCTCCCGCCGAATTCGAGCGCTGCGTCATCGAGCTCGTGATGGGCCGCCGCCGTGCGCCGCGCGTCGTCGGGGTCGGACGCGTCGTAATGCAGGTTGGCGTGGATATTGCCGTCTCCGGCGTGCCCAAAACCGATGAGGCGCTTGCCGTGACTGGCGGCGATAGCCTCGAAACGACGCACGGCCTTGAGGAGCGAACCGCGCGGCACGGCCATATCCCCGCCAATGCGATCCGGGCCGAGTACATAGGATGAGGAGCTGACCCGGCGACGAAATGCCCAGAGCCGATCTTCCTCTTCCTTTCCGACGCCCTGTATACTCCAAAGCGCGTCGTCAAGCTGTGCGGCGAGGCGGGCGTTTTCCAGCGGCACCGTCTCCCTGCTGCCGTCCACCTGGAAGAGCAGCAGCGATCTGACCGTATCCGGCCACGGCACGTCGCCGGTTCTGCACAGGATTTCCAGTACGGTTTCGTTCATGAATTCCACGGCACAGGGCAGGATGCCCGCGGCAAAGACCTTGCTCATGGAGGAAAGCGCCGCGTCGAGCGAGGGGTAGCCGACAAGGACCGACGCCGAGGATTCGGGCTTGGGAAGGAGTTTCAAATACAGCTTGGTGACAATGCCGAGCGTGCCCTCGCTGCCCACGAACATACGGGAGATATCCAGCCCGATCACGTCCTTGTAGGTCCGCCCGCCGAGTTTGAGCAGCTTCCCGCCGGGGAGGACGGCCTCCATGCCGAGCACGTAGTCCCGCGTGACCCCGTACTTGACCGCGCGGAGGCCCCCGGCGCAGGTCATCACGTTACCACCCACGGACGTGGCCTTACCACTGGCGGGATCGGGCGGGTAAAACAACCCCTTTTGTTCGCAGGCCTGCTGAAAGGCCAGCGTGTTGACGCCCGGCTCAATGACCGCCACAAAATCTTCACTGGAAATATCAAGGATGCGATCCATGCCGAGCATGGACACAACCACCCCCGCCCTGGTGGGCACGCACCCCCCGGAAAGGCTGGTTCCCCGCCCGCGTGGATGGATAGGGATGCGTTCGACCTCGGCCCAGCGCATCAGTTCCCGCACCTGTTCGACCGTACGGGGGCGCACCATCGCCAGCACGGGGCCTCTCCTGAGGCTGGCGTCCGACGCGTATACACGCAGCGCGTCTTCCTCGAACGCCGCGTCATCCTTGAAAAGCGCTTCGAGAAAAGAACGCTGTTCCGGCGTGAGGGCCGGTTTTGCTGCATTCATTGCCTGCTCCTTGTCGGCGTGCGCCGGAAAAATCGGTGACCTGGCCCCGGTGGGCGCGGCGTGCTCCGTCACGGGGACAACGGGAATTGCATGGGGTTGCCACACTACATAGGACGTTCCCCACCGTCTGGGCAAGCGCCCTTTTCTGCAATGCCGCTGTTGGCGTTTCGCAACGGAGAGAAAGCAAATATCCACGAAAAGTATTTTTATGGCAATATATTGTAGTTTAAAGGGGGGGGAGAAAAGGCCTCTGGAGCCGATCGGAACACGGGCGCTCGGGGTAAACGGGGCACGGAACGTACTGAAAAAAATTTTTCTTCCATTACAACCGATAAAAGACAATTGAATGCTCCGGGACGTTGCCCAACAATGAACAAGGTATCCCATTAGGATGGGGTCGGTACAGGGCGGACATGAGGGGAACATTTCGGTCGAGGGCCATGCGTTACTGTATTGTTGCGGTTTGGGTTAGGTTCGGCTTGAGAGCTATGGATAAAAAGTAACATAATATTTATGATTATGAGATAAAAATAAAACAGTGATGTTCTACAATTCTTTTTTCGTTGAATATTCATAAGTTAATGAATCATACAGTCCGCAAAGGCAGAATGTTGGAAGCCCCCCCAAGAGAAGATTCCGGCATTGGAATGGAATGACCGTAAACACCAGTCCGTTAAAGCGTAAACAATGGCCATAGCGAGGAGCCGTGCCCACGGATGGCTTTTTACTAGTACCGAACGGGGACCACAGAGGGAAAAGGGCACACCGGAAGCCTCCGCTCTACCCTGTTACTCGCAAAAAAGGAGGCGCCTCACAGGGAAAGCCCTCTGAGACGCCTTACGGGAAGCCCGGCGGCCCGCGCCGTTCCGGGGAAAGGTCAGCGCTAGCTGAGCGAACGTTCGGTATACTCGGAAAAATCGTATGTCGATTGAGGATGTTCCTGCAAGAAGGCCGGAGACGAGACAAGGCAGTTTGCTGTGGCGACATTACAAGCCGTAGGGATATTGTACAGATTGGAAATGCGCAGCAGGGCCTTAACGTCCACGTCATGCGGCTGGGCCAGCATGGGGTCCCAGAAGAAGATCAGGGCGTCGATCTTGCCTTCCGCGATACGGGAACCCATCTGCTGATCGCCCCCGAGCGGACCGGATTTCAGGCACTCCACGGGTGTCGACGGGCTCTCGTCGCCAAGCAGCTCGCGCAACGCCGCGTCTATAAGGCGCCCCGTGGTCCCCGTGCAGGTCAGGCGATGGCCTTTCAGTTCGTTGACATGCTCCCGCGCCCACCGGACCAAATCCTTTTTGCAGTTGTCGTGCGCCACCAGCGCGATATTCATGAAAGCTCCTTTGGGAAAGAAGATAGCAAAGAACGACGCCCTCCCCCCTGCCTGTTCCGAAACGGCGCGGGCGTTCCTGCAAAAGGATACGAGAGGCACGGACGGAGTCAAGAAAAAGGTTTTCCGTGGTACCCGGCTACCGCCACAGGCCCTCGACAATCTCACAGCCCTTCCGTTCCAGCGCGCCGTCTACCCAGCCACGATCAAAAAGCCCCCGGCGGGCATTCTCGGTCTTCGCCAGATCCCGCTCATGGGATTGCCGCGCCGCGTCGTACAGACTGGCCGCATCTCCCGACGGGATGACGATGACGCCGTCGCGGTCGCCGAGGATGATGTCCCCGGGCTCCACACTCTGGCCGCAGCACACGACGGGGACGTTGATTTCGCCCGGGCCTTCGCGGTATGGTCCGCCCGGCGTAAATCCCGAGGCATACACGGGCAGCGGAAAACCGCGCAGGCAATCCGCATCCCGGATCGGGCCGTCGACTACAATCCCGGCGAGTTTTTTGGACGCGGCATACCGGAACATGAGTTCGCCCATAAGGGAACGCCCCGATTCCCCACCAGACACGATGAGCACGTCGCCCTCCTCCGCCATGTTGAGGGCTTTATGGATCATAAGGCTATCGCCGGGACGGGCCTTCACGGTCAAGGCCACACCCGACATGGTTCCGACCGGGTCCGAGAGCAGACGCACATCCGGAGTCATGGCGCACATCCGGTGCATGGCATCCGCGACCGGAGCCGTGGCGAACGCTCCATAGGCCCGGACCAATTCGGGAGCAGGCAGAGGACGTTGGGTAAAAATGCGAAAACCAACCGACATAAGAACCTCGGGATGGCGGAAGCACCGCTTCCGGTTGCAGCTATCAACGGAAAGGGCCGCACCGCTCGGGGGGAGAGAGCGGCACGGCCCGCCGGGAGAGGCTTTCGTGTATGGGACTCCAATTTCAACGTATCGTTTGAAGCCTCTCCACAAGGCTATCAAGAAAAAGGTAACCAGCAAGGATACCCTTTCCATCAATTTGTTCTGTTTTTTAAGAAAGGTTCCACCGAATTTCTGTCGGATTTAGGCACCCCCGGCCCTTTTTCGGAGATCGTTATACAGTGCCTCTGGCAGGTTCACGCCTGAAATCCGGTTTCGTTCCCGCAGCGCGAAACGCCGTTCCCCGGGCAGACGTACGCCTTCTTGTCCGAGCAGGTGCCCGCACAAGGCCTCAAGCCGTGCCGAAAAATCAGGATTCAACGGTTTCGGGTCCAGCAGGATGAACGTCTGTCCGATGCCGGGCGCGCTTCCCGTGGGCTCAAAAAACGAGCTGGCTTCATAGGCGTGATTGGCACCCGTGAGCGTAGCGGAAAGGATTTCCACCATCAGGGCAAGGGCCGCCCCTTTGGCATCCCCGACGGGAATCATCGTTCCGCCCAGCGCCGCCACCGGGTCCGTGGTCGCCCGGCCCGCCGCATCCAGAGCCCAACCTTCGGGGATCGCCTCACCCCGCTGTTTCGCGCCCATGATCTTGCCCCGCGCCACTTTGCTCAGGGACATATCGATCACCAGCGGATGCTTCCCCTCCCTCGGACAGCCAAAGGCTAGCGGATTCGTCCCAAAGGACGCCTTTGATCCGTTCCACGGAGCCATCGCCGCCGGCGTGTTGGAAAAAATCAATGATATGAGCCCCGCTTCCGCGATCCGTTCCGCATACAGCCCAACCACTCCGCAATGGTGCGACCGGGTGACTCCCAATACGGACACGCCGTTGCGGCGCGCCAGAGGTATGGCCTTTTCCAGCCCCGCCAGAATGGCCGGAAAAGCGAACCCGTTTCCTGCATCCACCAGCACGGCCGCAGGAGCAGGCTGACGCACCAGCGGAATGGCCTGCGCTTTTACCTTGCCTGACAGAGCCTGATCCACATAAAAGGGAATGCGGGAGAACCCGTGTGAGGGGAGCCCATCCAGTTCGGCCCGCACCAGCGCCTCCACGACGCTGGCGGCGGACTCTTCGGGCACGCCCGCTTCCCTGAATACGGCCATGCCCAAATCCTGAAGCTGTTCGGGGGTCAAAATCATGCGGCACCTCTCAGGCATTCGGCAACCTTCCGTGCCACGACGGCGCTGACCCGGACGTTGGATTCACGGGTTACCCCGGCGATATGGGGGGTCAAGAGGCAATTGGGAACGTCCGCCAATGGCGAACCCGCCGGGAGCGGCTCCTTCTCAAAGACATCGACCATCGCCCCGGCGAGCCGACCTGAGCGGAGCGCATCCGCAAGGGCCGCTTCTTCCACAATGCCGCCCCGGGCCGTATTGATCAGCACTGCTCCCGGCTTCATGCGCGCCAGCCGTCCCGCGTCGAAAAGCTGGCGGGTATCAGGCGTAAGCGGTACATGCAGGCTCACGGCATCCGCTTCGGCAAGCAGAGTCTCCAGCGTCACCGGCTCCACGCCCAGCTTTTCCCAATCCGGTGCGTCCGCCGGCAAAAAAGGATCATAGGCCATGACCCGCATCCCACAGGTACGGGCGCGCAGCGCCACGTCCCGGGCGATCCCTCCGAATCCGACAAGACCGAGCACCTTGCCGGATATCTCGCCGCCCACCATACGTTCCCTGGGCCATGACCCGGCGGCGACAGCGAATGTCCCGCAATAGCAGCCTCGGGCGAGCATGAGCAGCCCGGCGAGCACATATTCGGCCACCGCCGTGTTGTTCGCGCCTGTGGCCGGAATAACCGCGATGCCCCGTTCCCGGCAGGCCTTGCAGTCAATATTGTCAAGGCCCACGCCAAGGCGGCCCACTGCGCGCAGACGTGCGCCTTCCAGAAGCGCGCCACGCACCTGCGTCCGATTGCGAACGATGAGCGCGCGGCACCCCGCTGCTGCGGCGGCCAGTTCCTCGGGCCTGTCCACGAGGGTTTTGTCATAAAGAACATCAAACGACGCCCTCAGATCGGCGACGGCGGCCTCATCCATGAACTCTGAAATAACGATTTCTGCCATGTCGTACTCCCGGCCCGCCCGCCTTCCGGGGAAAAAGCGTTCAAGCCATTTGATCTTCTATATTATATAAGATAAAAAGTACTGAAAGATTCTCCGGAGGAACCATGACCCCATCATCGAAACTCACATTCGCTCCACTGTACGAACAGGTGAAAAAGGCCATTCTCAACCGCATCATTGCCGGAGAATGGGGGCCGGGAAGCTTCCTGCCCAGTGAAATCGCACTCGCTAAAGAATACGGAGTCAGCCAAGGAACGCTGCGCAAGGCCCTTAATGCGCTTACACGCGAAAAACGGCTGGTCCGCTACCAGGGCAAGGGAACCGCTGTGGCCGTACTCGACGAAGACAGTTCCCTGTTCCCGTTCTTCCTTCTCAGCGACAGGAACGGAAAACGCGTCTACCCGCTTTCACAAATCTACGGCGTGCGGCTCGCCACGCCGTCGGACGCCGAACGGGCGGCTCTCGAGCTTGCTCCGGACGCCAAAGTCATCCACATCGACCGTGTACGTATGCTCAACGATTTCCCGGTCATCAACGAACGGGTCGCGCTACCGACCGCCCGTTTTCCCCATTTCAACTTCGAGTTCGATAAAGTGCCGAACACCCTCTACGAGCACTATCAAATCCATTTCGGCATCACCGTGGCCCACGCCACGGAACAGATCGAAGTCACCATGCCGGACAGCGGAGACCTCAAGCGGCTTAACATAGAGCGGAACCATCCGTTGCTGCTGGTGACCCGCACATCCTTTGACCTTCAGGACCGCCCCGTCGAATTTCGCATCAGCCGGATCAACACGGGCAACCACGTGTACCGCGCCGACCTGCGCTGAACGCGCCCCTTCCGTCCCTGAGCCCCCGAAGCGGGGTTTCGGAGATTCTTTAGACTGATATATTGAAGGCAGGAGGTTTCCCTCCCGCCTTCTTTTTTATAGGAATTCCAACGCGATTACGCGCTTTCGTACAGACGGGTCATAACGAACTGGTTCTGCTTCAGAGCTTCGGCGGCGGTCATGCGGCCGGCGATGGTCTGGAACATCATGTCGAGCAGCTTGTCGCCAGCCTGGTCGAGATTCATTTCGCGGCGCAGGATACCGGACACGTCCACGTCCATGTGT